>OBUR01000014.1_pt1 | contig 167288 bp, 149 predicted proteins | sample 1475951 | NCBI WGS metagenome assembly OBUR01 (sample SAMEA2579957, study PRJEB22360) | human gut metagenome
ACTCCCACCGGCTCCATTTATAGTTCTTAAAACTTCTTAAAACTTCCCAAAACATTGATAATTCAATGTTTTTTATTTTTATACTTTCTATTCTTTCTTATACCTTTTTGAAATGAACAGACCCAAAAACAGACCCTTTTTTTGAAAAAGGGCCTGTCCTGATAGCTGATGGGTTTAAAAATCTATATAATTAGCAAATTTCTCACCAATATCATCCTTGGCTTGCTTGGTGATATGTGTGTAGACATTCATGGTTGTCTTGAGATCACTGTGTCCTAGTCGATGCTGGACCTGCTTCAATGTCATTCCAGCTTCAAAGCATAGGCTGGCATGTGTATGTCGGAAGCCGTGGATCCTAATCGGACGCACATCCGAATCTTTGACAATTTGTTGTAGCCATTTCCGTGGTAGTGTTCCTGGTATTGGTTTTCCTAATTCATTCTCAAAGATAAAAGTAGTAGTAGGATTCATTTCTCTCCACTCTGTAAGTAGTTCACTTGTCTTTTCGTCCAAGCTGATCAATCGGTTGCTACTTTTGTTTTTTGTAGGACCGACAGATTCCCCGTCAAATCCTCTCGTAATGGCTTTGTTTATGCTCAGAGTGTTATTGGTCCAGTCTTCCCATTTGAGGGCTAAAACCTCCCCTTTTCGAACTCCTGTGAAGGCTAGAAGACGAAAGAGGACTTTCTTTCTCAGTTCATCTGTTTGGTCTACTAACTCAAGGAAAGATTTCAGTTCCTCCTTGTCGTAAAAGTCGCTATCTGTATCTGCTTGCTTTCTGACAAGCGTTGTTACACTCTCAACCGGATTTGTTGAGATGTAGCCATGTCTGATAGCGTACTTACATATGTTATTCATCAAGCCTTTCATCTTACGTCCGTAAACAAGTTCTTTGGACCAGGCATTGACTTGTTCCTGAAGTTGCAGAGGAGTGAGAGCAGAAATTTTCTGATTTCCTAAAGTCGGGTAGATATGATTTTTTATATTCCGTTCGGTCTTGATGTAGGTGCTATCCTGTACTGTGTCAGCATATTCCTTGAGCCATTTTTCAGCGACTTCCTCGACAGTAATTTCCTTGACAGTGATTTCCTCACTATTTTCAAGGTCAGTTTGAAGTTGGAGAAGTGCTGCTCTTGCCTTGGCTTTTGTCTGGAAGCCCTGACGCTTCACATACTTATCCTTTCCGTTTTCTTTACCGACATAGATCCTAAACTTATAGGCTGTATCGCCATTTTTCTTTTTGTAAGACTTTATTTCCATTGCGTTTTACCTCATTTCTTGATAAAATGGGCATAAGAAAAAGACCTTTTGAATGGCTTTTCTTACACTGTAATCCTCACACTCAATTTTTGGCGAAGGCGAGTGTGGGGATTTTTTTGCTTACTTAATTATTAAGTATCTTCATCTTGCCACTATGCTCTTGGGCAATTGTTGTTTTATCTGCATCAGAAACTTTAACTATTAATTCTGGGTTATCTTTATTTAGGTTAACTTCATAGTTATTTTCTGCCGCCCATTTTTTAAACAACTCATTTTTTTGTTTAAGAAATGAATTAGCAAGATAGATTTTACGGCTTACACTTTCATATTTCCACGCTTCACCAACACGGACAGAAACATTAGTAGAATTTCCACCTGTAGCAAATTCGATTTTATCACCATTGTCCAAGACTTCCGCATTTTCTCGTAAATAAATTGCGAACTCTTCCCCAAGCTTATCCGTCATTTTAAAAGTGTTGTTTTTAATAGTAGCAGACTTTTCTGCACTACTTGTGGTTTTTGATTTTGGTTTAGTTAGAGAGCTTATACCGCCAATAACAACCAAAATAATAAATATTATAAACCAAACATGTTTATAAAAAGGCTTACTTTTTTTCATTAGATCCTCCTATTTAACTAATTAGTGAATTAAACTCGTCTTTAACCATCGTTTCATTTGCGATGGTCTTCAGACTGTATTTTTCCATAAAATGAAGATAATTAAAATCCCTAATATCATCCATTAGCTTCAATTCTTCTTCAAGCAAATGATGAATCATGCTTCTATCAGCTTGTAATTCGCAAAGCTCTCTATTCAATTCATATTGAACAGGAGTGTGTTCTTTATGACCTAATTCATGGAGAGCTACTTGTTTTTGATCTTCCACCGACAAATTAATGTCCAGGGCTAGAATATTAAGAGCAGGATTGAAAAATCCAGGGCTGTGCCAATTACTTCCGTCAAAGTAGCAGAGATTTACACCTTCTTTGGCACAAAGCTCTTGTACTGTCATATAATGTACCTCTATTTATTTTTTAAATGAGCCTCAAGGACAGCAGTGATGAAATCAATATCTTCTTCGGTCAATGGCTTTCCATCAAACAGCATGGATTGAGCCGCAATATCACGCAGATCCAATGGTGCAGAAGCATCACCATGGTTTGCGATATTCGGGTTATCAGTTCTTCCCAATAAGTAGTCTGTAGAGACATTGAAATAATCAGCAACCTTTTCTATTTTGTCACCGCTAGGCATAGAGGTTTCCCATTTTCTTAAACTACCATTGCTGAAATCTAGCTTTCTTTCCAGTTCAGCCATGGTCATTTGATGAGTAGCTGCCAATAACTTGATTCTATCAAGTAGACTCATTTTTTCCTCCTTTTTTTAAAAAAACTTACAAAAAATGTAAAATTTTCTATTTTATCTGTTGACAAGAGGAAAATTTTCTATTATACTATTCTTGTAAGTTAAATTCAAAGCTATAAATAAGTTTTACAAATATCAACGTGGTCCGCCAAGACAGTAGATATAAAAACCTATTTAGTAGTGTTCTTTTCTATACCCTAATAGTAGAATATTTTCTATTATTTGTCAATAAAAAAGATAATTTTCTTATAAAATTTTCCAAAGAAAGGAGAAAAAGATGCTATATGACAAAATTAAAAAAATAGCAAAAGAAAACAATATTTCTATTTATCGAATAGAAAGAGATCTGGATCTTAGCAATGGAAGCATCAGAAAATGGAATTCGAGCATTCCGCTTTCCCAAACATTGAATAAGGTCGCTAAATATCTTGGTGTATCAATCAGCGACTTGATGGAGGAATAAAATGAATGAGATTTTTAATTTTAACGGAAAACAGGTCCGCACAATAATCTTAAACAGTGAACCTTATTTTGTTGGAAAAGATGTTGCGGATATTTTGGGATATTCAAGAGCAGACAATGCAATAAGAAGTCATGTTGATGATGATGATAAGCTAATGCATCAATTTAGTGCATCAGGTCAAAATCGAAATATGATAATCATTAATGAATCAGGTTTGTATTCATTAATATTAGCAAGCAAATTACCACAAGCAAGAGAGTTCAAAAAGTGGATTACAAGTGAAGTCCTGCCAGCAATACGGAAACACGGGGGCTACTTGACAGATAGCATGATTGAACAGGCTTTGCTAAATCCTGACACGATTATCAGATTGGCAACAGATCTAAAGCACGAACGTGAGAAAAATAGCCGTCTAGAAATTGAGTTGGAACAAGCACAGGAACAGGCACGTTACTTAGATTTAATTATTGAAAGCAAATCTGCTGTTGTCATTACTCAAATAGCTGCAGACTATGGAATGAGCGCTATTAAATTCAATCAACTTTTGAACTCTCTAGGAATCCAACACAAAGTGAATAATCAATGGATTCTATACAGAAAATACATGGCTAAAGGATATACGGACAGCAAGACGATTGAAATTTCTGGCAGGGTTCGAATGCAGACCGTATGGACCCAAAAAGGGCGCTTGTTCTTGTATGAACTGTTAAAGAAGCATGATATTTTGCCATTGATTGAACAGGAATGATTGGAATACAACAAAATAAAAAAGCCCATGCTTGGGCTGTAAGGAATCAGTTTGAGGATCATGAATCTCTTCTTTCAATAGATTTTAGGTTAGATTCTGGCAAACTATTATATATTTCATCAATCTTTTTTGGTTGGCTGATTTGGTTATCAACAATTAAATTAATAAAATTCAGTAAAGACAAAGCTAGTTGAGTATTATCTGACAGGTCTATCTCTCCAGGATGAACAGCATTGTTTCCAATTACTCTGACACTATCAAGCATTTGTTGAATTCGTGGTGGTAACCCTTTTGAAACAAGATCAGCAATTTTTAAATTCAAATTGCTCCCTTCAGCTTCTAAGTGGTCAACTAATTTTTCTATTGCTAAACGTGAGAGAGCAGCAGAAGATCTAGGAGAATCTTTTAAAACGAGACAAGCCTCATCATATATTTTCTTAACATCTTCCGGCATATCTTCATTTGCTTTTGGAAGATCAGGACTAGTGAATGGATATAAAAGAATTTCTGAAGAATCATCTCCTGAAAATGTACTGGGATTAGAAACGGTATTTTTCAATTTCTCTGTTAACCAAATGGAAGTTTTTAGACAACCTTGACATCTTGCAAAAATTACATATCTGCTTTCTTTAATTTTATCTAGACCCACCATATCACCATCAAAAAGTTCCATTTGCATGTATCTCCAATCATGAGTTGCCACCCCATTACAATAAGGACAAATAAAGGAACGGGAGTGAAAACCTTCGTTATATGTGTAGCTAGTAATTTTATTGTTATCAAATTTTTGCATAGCAACCTCTTATGTGTTTTTACATTTATTATATCAAAAATTGAAAGGACGTGATGAAAATGATGCAGTATCCTATTCTAAATCAAATAACTCAAACTCATAACGAGAACTATATTAATCAACTTTTTGAAGAACTCGTATCTCTTAATATTAAAGCTATGGAAGAAGCTAAGCGCAGAACAAGCAGACAGATTACCTGGGTGTCCATCAAAGAGCTGCAAGCATCTACTGGCTGGGGCAGAACCAAGCTGGAAGGATGGCGTGATCAAGGGAAATTTCAGTACCAACAATCAGGAAAAGGCGGGAAGTATCTCTACAACTTGGAAGATGTTCAGAGATTCTGTCGCTCAATGCAAAAATAAAAAGCGCCTTGAGAAAGGCGCCTTGAAAGAACTATAACTTGATTATAACACAAATTGAAGGAGAAAAAATGGATCCTATTCAAAAATTATTAAAATTGATGGATTGGCAAGATGCCAACCGTACGTTAAAGGTCGAAGAAAAAGCCGAATTGATGAAACTATCAGATATCGAATTTGAAGACAAACTTCATCAAATGGCTCTGGATTTTAAGAATGATGGGGTGATTAGAGCATGAGCTTAAAACAATTAAAATTTACTGTTTTATCACTTACCGCACTTTTCTTATTGTTTGCAGGAGCAACAATGAAAATCGTGTACGATCAAGAACAGCACATCAAGGATCTAGAAAATGCGGTCCAAATGAACTTTGAAAGTACAGGTCATTGGGCCGAAAGTATCGAAAAAATCAAAGAGACCAATAAGGCTCAAGATGTGATGATTAACAAATTCAACCGGGAACTTTTCCCGCAAAAAGAAACAAAAGAGGTAGAAGAAAATGACAACAATTGAAATTATTTTAGCAGTAGCTTTTGTAACATACATTTTACTTTCAGGATTTGCAATCTATGTGATGCGTGAAGTAATCGTTCGCCAGAAAGCCAAAATGAAGCATTACAAATCAGCAAAATATCAGCGTGAAATGTGGAATAAGAGAATGTCAGAAATTCATCAGAAAAAAACAGTGAAAGGTATGTCTGAACTATGAACGACAATGTAAAAAATCCAAAACATTACCAAGGCCGGAATGGTTTAGAAGCAATTGATGTTCATCGCAACTTCATGAATGATGAACAGTTAACAGGGTATCATTTGGGAAATACACTGAAATATATCCTTCGTTATCGCCAAAAAAATGGGATTGAGGACTTGGAGAAAGCAAAGGTTCACATGGATTGGTTGATTGAGAAAGAGAAGGCGATTTTAAAACACGAAAAGGATTTGAAAGGAGTGGAAAATGATTAATAATGTTGTACTTATCGGGCGCTTAACTCGTGATGTAGAACTACATCGAACATCTCAAGATCAAGCAGTTGGACAATTCACGCTTGCAGTAAATCGAAATTTTAAAAATCAAGATGGTGGATATGATGCAGATTTTATCAATTGTGTGATTTGGCGGAAATTAGCGGAAAACTTTGCAAGTTGGATCAAGAAAGGAAATCTGGTAGCCATCACTGGCCACATTCAGACCCGTAATTATGAGAATCAGCAAGGTCAACGTGTCTATGCCACTGAAGTTGTTATTGATAGTTTCAGAAGCTTAGAAAAGCGTGACAATTCAGCCAACCGGAACTCTATGGATGAGCAAATACCTCCTTCATTTGAGAGTAATCAAATGAATATCCCTGATGATGGTTTACCATTCTAGAATGGAGGAATGAAATGTCAGATAATAAGAAATACTACTATCTGAGAGTGAAAGAAAATTTTTATGACAGTGATGAAATGATTATTTTGGAAAGCATGCCAGATGGTTTTCTATACTCTAACATTTTGATCAAACTCTATCTGAGGTCATTGAAAAACAATGGTAAGTTGATGTTCAATGATCGAATCCCATTCAATTCTGAAATGCTTTCAAAAATAACAAGGCATCCTGTGGCAGTAGTAGAAAAAGCTGTCAGCATTTTCAAGGAAATGAACCTAATTGATGTTTTGGACAATGGTGCCATTTTTATGCTAGACATTGAATCATTTATTGGAAAATCGAACACGGAAGCTGATAGAAAGCGTGACTATCGCAGAAGAATTGAGAAGGAAAAACAAAAATTATTGTTGGGACATTTGTCCGGACAAATGTCGGACGAACATCCACCAGAGTTAGAGATAGAGAAAGAGAAAGAAATAGAGATAGATATAGAGAAAGATTTAGAGAAAAATACGCTCAAAATCATCGTAGATGAATATCAGTCTCGTATTTCACCAATTGATGGAATCCAATTTGAAACTTTAAAAGAATTCATCACTCTGGATGGTATGGAACCAGATGTAGTTTTAAAAGCTATCAGTTTGGCCGCTGACAATGGTAAAAGAAATTTCAGCTATATTAGAGCTATTTTGCAAAATTGGAAAAACGATGGATTATTATCAATTGCAGCAGTAAACGAACGAGAACGGAAGTTTCAGGAAAGCAAAACAAAAGTACAACCAACAAAGCAACAATCAAACGTTCCAGATTGGTCAAAACCAAATTATACCAATCAAACAAGTGATCAAGAGAAAAAAGCTTTGGAGGAAGCGAAAAATAAAATGCTACAGAAATTAGAAAAGGATGGAAAATAATGTTTATCTTAAAACATGGATCAAAACAAGCAAAACCATTTATAAAATCTGTCGTGGTTGGTGCAACCGGTCTAGATGTTTCGTTTTCAGAGGAAACTAAAGCCATGAAATTCGTATCTCGTGGGGTTGCCATACAGGTAGGAAATGCTTTAAGAAAGTCATTTGGTACATTCTATCCAGTAGAAATTGAATAAGGAGTTGTAATGTATCATGGCAGGCTATACAAAAAATCAGATAGAACATTTTAAAGAGCAACTCAAGCTCTTAATGAAAAGCCATAACTTGACAGCTAGAAAATTATCCAAAGAAATAGGCTACTCAATGACTACTATAAGCAGTCTATTGACTGGCAAAAGAAAAGTACACGAACATCACATAAAGATGATTTGCGAGTATTTTGAAATAGGAGAAGAAGCCATCATGGGTGATGCTGATGAGTTAGCTGATTATAAACTCTATGAAAACGGGCGTTATTTATGTACTGGTTCATTGAAAAAGTTAAGCAAAATTACAGGGAAAGATAAATTGCTATTGAAATTCTATGCAGATTTAAATAAAAAAGGCAAAGATACTGGCAATTTAAAACTTGTGAAAAAATAGAAAGAGGTAATAATGGAGAATTTAATTTTAAATAATGTGAAAAAATGGTTTATTGATCGAGATCTAGAAAACGGTGGGCGACTAGATAAGCAATCATTAAAACTAAGTGAGGAATTCGGTGAGTTATGTGCAGGGTTCTTGAAAAAGAATGAAGCACTTACTAAAGATAGTATTGGTGACTGTGCTGTAGTAGTTGTAGGTTTAGCATTGCTGATCAAAGAGGAAGTACAGAGCATCTTTGAAGAGTCTAATAACATTAGACGAAAAGAAGCAATGGACTGCTTCAAACTGCTAAATGCCAATATCAGTGAGTTTCAACTATCTCAAGATTTAGCAAGTAAAAAAATGTGTCGTCATAACCTCGTGCGAATTGTTGCTTACTTGAAATCAATCAGCAATATTTTGGGTTATGAATTTCTGGAATGTTTCACTGGGGCCTATAACGAAATCAAAGATCGAAAAGGTAAATGGATTGATGGTTCATTTGTAAAAGAAGAGGATTTGACTGATGGAAACATGGGCTAGAGTTTTATTGTATGGTAGCTTTGACGGGTTTACTTATTCGACAGATGATCTGCCACGAATTAATGTGGTTCTTGATGGTGGAGAAAGAGTAGAAGTGCCGGGAGAGTTTGTTGTAAGTGCGGATCAAATGGTCAATAAAAATAAAATTAAACTAAAAGATGTTATCGCACGAATTGAAATGTTTGATCTTGGAACTAAAGTAGTATGGATCAATGAAATTTTGAATAAACTTGGAAGTGATTATGGGCTTCATAAATACTATGCAGGGTATAAACAAGGGAAGTTTGATGGTGCTATAGAACATGAGAAAGTGACATTGCCGCAGTTTGTTTCTGATTGGATTGAGAAGGCTGACAAAAAATTAAGTCTAAGAGATCTAATGTCTAATAGCTACATAAGTTTTGAAGTTAATGGTTGGCTTGGAGAACTAGACGAAGATGGTGCTTTTAAAAATCAAGAAACCTTTGCTAGAGCTGTCCTTGACGGCTACGAGGTTGAGAAAGAGAAGATATACACAGTTAAGGTAAAAGCTTTTTTGGGTCAATATTTGGGTAGATATTACGTAAACAACGAAGAATTGACACCTCAATTTACAAGAACGCAACTCACTGGAAAAGAGAAACTTCCTACTTTCACCAAAAAAGAGCTTGAAAGCACCGGTTTTGGCTGGGTGTTTGATTGTCCGGGGATTGAGATTGAGGAGGTGGAAGGATGACAGACATAAGGATACTAGATGCTTGTTGTGGCAGTCGTATGTTTTGGTTTGATAAAAACGAGAGTCATACAACTTTTATGGATGTCAGACAAGAAAAGTTTGATATACATGGGAAAAAGGTCAACGTAGACCCTGATATTATCGGCGATTTTCGTGACATGCCTTTTGAAGATAACACATTTAATCTAGTTGTGTTTGACCCACCACATCTCAAATGGGCTGGGCCTAATTCGATAATGAAAGCTCAATATGGTCAGCTAGACAAAATCACATGGCAGGAAGATTTAGCCAAGGGTTTTGAGGAATGTATGAGAGTTCTAAAAATTGGAGGTACACTGGTTTTCAAATGGTCCGATTGCCAGGTAAATGTAAAGAAAATACTAGAATCAATACCATTTAAGCCCTTATTTGGACAGCAAAGAGGGACGACTCATTGGATGACTTTTGTAAAATTTGAGGAGGTGGAGTGATGGAAGAAAATATTATGGCTACGTTGCCAAACAAGGAATTAAATCGTTTGATTAAAATTGAAATCGCAGTTGAAAATCTAATCGAAAACGGAATTCTTGATGAAGATGTATTTAACGAATATTTAAAGGAAGCATAGAAGTCGAGGAGGTAACAGAATGATTCCAGACGATCTCTTTATCAGAGAACTTATTGAAGATGAAGATATTATTTTTAGTAAAGATAGTGAATATCACAAGCAGAAGAAAAAAGAAAAGAAGAATCCTATTTTCAAAAGAAATAAACCAAAGAAATTTTGAGGGGGTGGAAGAATGATTCCAAAGTTTAGAGCGTGGTTACCAGACCCAGATGTTAAAAAAATGTTGAGGGTGAAAGCTCTTATTTTTGAGAATGATAAAACAAGATGTATGTGTGGTTATGCTTATGACTTCTATCTTGAAGATGAAGATGCTATCCTCATGCAATCAACAGGCCTCAAAGATAAGAATGGCAAGGAAATCTTTGAGGGGGATATTATTAGATATAACATAGATGTAGTAGATATAAAGAGACATCCAACACTTGGATTTTATACAGTCCTTGATGGCAGAGAAGGTTTTTTCGGAGACGGAATGAGCATTGACGATTTTGAGGAAGGTGCGAAGGAGTTTTCTAAAACGGCTGAAATTATCGGAAACATTTACGAGAATCCCGAATTGTTGGAGGACAACTAATGGACTTACAAAATTTTATCTATCTACTACTCGCCCTGGTCTGGCTCTCTGGTCTGATCTGGGCCAGTGTGATAGCTTTTAAAAACAGGAGAAAGAAATGAAGATGTATGTTGTAAGAAAGTATCACGGTCATTCAAGCTGGATTGATCCTAAGCATTTAGCTGAATACACTGAAACTGAATTTGAGACAAGGCATGAAGCGCTCGCTCACTGTGAAAGACTAAAAGGGAAAGGGATAGTTGAAATCTATCAAAGAGAGGTTAATGAATGAAAAAATTAAACAACAGAGAATTGTTTAACCTTGATCAAGAATTATTCAATTTTCGTGGAATTGACCGGGCAATCTGGACACGCAAAGCAGAATTGATGGCAAAGAACGGTGATGACCTTGTCGGGGGTGGTAAGTCTGGCATCAGCAAGCCAACAGAAAACACAGTGATGAAATTCGCCACTGATGTGACTCTGAAGAATCTTGAGTTGTTCAAAGAGACTGTTGAATCCTTCAAGAAGCAACTGACAGGAGAACAGCTTGACATCTTCTATCTAAGATGGGGGCAAGCCAATCTTGAGTGGGAAGAAATCGCAGAAAAGCAGTTTGTCAGCAATGCAACGATTTATAGGAAGCGTGCAGGGATCTTGGAAACCTACGCTAGAATGAAGGGTGTACTATAAATTGAGAATATAAGATATTGTATTCTCACACAAAATAAAATACTATAATCTTGTTCATGATAATCAGATCATGGATGATAGGGTCTCCTAATAGTAGTTAGGGAGTTAGCTCAAAAGGTTAGAGCATGCTGGCGGAAAACAGCAGATGCAGGTTCAATTCCTGTACTCCCAATTCCTTATGAAAATCAATTTTAATATAGAGAGGGGGAACCGTATGGAAGAGGTCTCACCCATTAAAGACACGGATGACATTCAAGCGATGAAAGACTATCTGAGAGAATGGAATGAAATGTATTACATGCTATTCATCACTGGTCTCAATACAGGCTTGCGTGTTGGTGATATTCTCACACTCAAAGTCAAAGATGTTCAGGGATGGCACATCAAGCTACGAGAAAGAAAAACTGGCAAACAGATTTCCCGTAGAATGACAAAAGAGTTGAAACGAGAAATGAGGAAGTATGTTGAAGGGAAGCCATTCCATCATTTCTTATTCAAGAGCAGGCAAGGAGGGAACAAGGCCATCACTCGTGAACGAGCCTACCAGATCATCCATGAGGCCGCTGAAGAATTGGGCATTGACAACGTGGGAACGCACACGATGCGCAAAACATTTGGATATAAATACTATAACAAAACAAAGGATGTAGGCACACTACAGAAGATGTTCAATCACTCATCTCCAGCTATTACGCTGAGATATATAGGAATTGAACAAGCTGAACTAGATGATGCGCTAAGAAACTTTGTTATTTAATTTTTATATTTTTGACATTAACATAATGAGTTAAGCATAAGCTAGAAAAAGACAAACGAATGAAAGCCATATTCTAAAAGGATTTCAGAAACAAGGCGAGCTTAACAAAATATAAGATATGTGAAACTGAGGGGGAAAAGGCATGCTAAAAGATGCAATCTTGAGAGTGAAAATTCTAGATAGGACAGAACTCGATGAAAGGCTCATGAGATCAACAGTCAAGCTTGAAAACGATTTGACAGTAACTGTCCCAAATTCTTTAATTCACCTTAAGGAGAAAGTGGTTATACCGAAAGTTGTAGGTGACTGGATTTTCAAATCTCAACTGTTAGATAGACGCAGTTTGCGTTCTGCATTAGAGATAGCCACAATCAGACTATACGCCAAAAATGGTGATGAGGTTATTGATTGGTTAAAAGACACAAGCAACCAAGACATCTTTGCCAGTGCCTGGGCCAATGGCTACGAGGATGAAAAAGAAAAGAAGTATACAGTTAAGGTTAAAGCTACGAAACAATATTTAAGTAATGATGATCTAGGTCCACATTTCGAACAAAATTTTAGATCTAATTTTACAAAACCCGATCTTGAAAAATTAGGATTCGGCTGGGTGTTTGATTGTGAGGGAATCGAAATAGAGGAGGTAGGATGATGGCTACAAATAAAATCACTTTTCATTTAACAAACAATAAGACTGCTGAATGTTTTAGCGCAAAACCATCAGACCTTGAACATTTAGTAAGTCAGTTTAATAATGGCCATCTAATGCGTATTAGCAACATCTACATTAACCCTAGAGAATTAGTGGCATTCATCATTGAAGAAACCGAGGAAGCAAAGTGATGCGGTATTTCAAAATTTTATGTATTTTAGCTTTTGTAATATTACTAGCATCATGTCATAAGCTTTCAAGCGGAATCATCACTGATAAACATATAGAGGAACCAACAACGATATTGATACCAATTTCAACTGGCAAGACAACAATATTAGTTCCAACGAAAACTGATAGAAAATATGTTATAACCGTTAAAGGAAAATCAGGAAACAAAAATATTGAGGAAGATTTTAAAGTAAGTAAAAAAGATTTCGAACATTTGAAGATCGGTGACAATTTTAACACAGATTGAAAATGAGAAAATAAGCTCTTGTTTTCTCACATAAAATAAAATATTATGATAGCATAGCTTCAAGTACGAGAGGGACAGACCAAAGAGATTGGCTGTCCTTTTTGCATGAGGAGAATATATGTATAACAAAATAGTTAGACCATCCTTGAAGACAAGGAAGTGGGAGAAGTTCAGGGATAAGATTTTAAGGAAATATAATTATCTATGTCAAGAGAGTTTGAGATATGGAATATCAGAACCGGCTGAAATGGTTCATCATATTTTTCCAGTGTCCGAATATCCTGAACTAGAATTTCAAGAATGGAATTGTCTGCCGCTTACCAACAAGCGACACAATACTTTTCATGACAGAACCAATGATAAAGTTATTGGTCAAGGAATTTTTTGGCAAAAGAAACGAAAAAGGGAATTTTTGAATTTTTACAAAAATCAAAAAAACGGAATTTTGTAAAAATCGAATTTTTCAATTTTTCAATTTTTGAATTTTTCGATTATCCCCCCCATCGAAAAAAATTTTTTCAGAGCGTCTGGGAACCGGTGAAGGGAACTTTTTCCAAGTCGGAGGCCTCCAGACAAAAAGGGGATAAAAACTAAAGGGATTTTAGGAAGGAGGCCTAGTTTTTGGCAAAACCAGTCACAGCAAAATCAATCAAGTCAAAAGTCATCAAACAGATGAAAGAGCTTGGGACCTATCGCAAAGAATTTGACATGATCATTGACATCTTTGCAGGCATGCTATATCAGTATCAGAAACTTGCTCAGGATTATGCTGATATGGGCTATCCTGTCACAGATGTCTATGTGAACAAGGCAGGAGCTGAGAATGAGCGTAAGGTCCCCATCCTCACAGCGATGGAAATCCTACGGAAAGACATACTCAGTTATTCCAATCAACTGATGATGAATCCTAAGTCATTGGGTGAAGTGGTAGAGCAAGATAATGGATCAGTTCTCACAGAGGTTCTGAAATTTAAGGACCAGATCAAAAAGAAACGGGTGAAAGCTGATGGGTAACGTGGATAAAGCCAAAGAATACGCTCAACACGTTCTGGAACATCAGGAAGAGCATTGTGAAGAGAACATTTTGGCAGCATCACGCTTCCTGAGAGACTTGGATAATCCAGAGTTTGAGATGGATGAAGACATGGTTGATTTTGTCGTTCATTTCATTGAACATACAATTGTCCATCAGCAAGGTGATGATATGTTTGCGGTCTCTATCCGTAATAAGCCATTGATCTTGCAACCGTGGCAACATTTTGTTGTCGTGAATCTCTTTGGCTTCTACATCAAAGGAACGAATGAGAGACGCTTCAAAGAAGCCTTGATCATGCTTGCCAGAAAAAATGGCAAGACCTCTTTCACGGCTGCAATCGCTCTGGCTTATCAGATTCTTGATACAGATAGCGGTTCAAAATGCTATATTGTAGCCAATTCTGTCAAGCAAGCCTTGGAAGCCTTTGGATTCTTGAGGTTCAATGTTGAGCGATGGAATGACAAGAACATCCGAATCAAAGATAATAACCAAGAACACTCCATCACTGCCAATTTTGGTGAGGAGGGTTCATTCTTTATCCAAGCACTGGCCAATGATGAAAGCAGGCTTGACTCTCTCAATGGGAATGTCATCATCCTAGATGAAGCCCACACCATGAGAAATTCAAAAAAATACGGTCTTATGAAAAAAACAATGTCAGCATACCGGAACAGTATGCTTTTTGTTATCTCTACAGCAGGGGACATTCCAACAGGCTTCCTTGCTAACCGTCTGAAATATTGTCAGAAGGTCCTGAAAGAGCTAGTCAAAGATGATTCATTCTTCATTTTCATCTGCAAAGCCAATCAGGCAACAGATGGAGATGTGGGAGACTACTTGGATGATAATGTGTTGAAGATGGCCAATCCTTCATGGGGTGTGACTGTCTCACTCAAGGCCCTCAAGGAAGAAGCAGAACAGGCCTTGAATGATCCACAGACCAGAAACGAGTTCTTCAATAAGACACTGAATGTCTTCACTAACTCAATGAACGCTTATTTCAATCCAGATGAGTTCATTGCTAGTGATGACTGTTATGATTGGACCATTGATGAGCTTGCAAGGCTTCCTATTCGATGGTATGGAGGAGCTGACCTTTCAAGGCTGCATGACTTGACTGCTGCTGCCCTTTATGGAGTGTACAATGACGGTGAAAAAGATGTTGATATCTGTATCACACACGCTTTCTTTCCTCGTGTCAACGCTCAGAAGAAAGCCAATGATGATGGCATCCCACTATTTGGATGGCAATCAGATGGATGGCTGACAATGAGCAACACCCCAACCGTCCTCTATGATGACATTGTTAAATGGTTCATAGAAATGCGACAGAAAGGCTTCAAAATTGCTGCTGTCGGTATGGATAGAAAATTTGGTAGAGAGTTCATGCTCAAAATGAAACAAGCCAAATTCAAAATGATTGACCAACCTCAGCTATTCTATTTGAAATCAGAGGGATTCAGAAGAATTGAATTGAAAGTGAAGAATAAAGAATTTTATTATGTACATTCGGACGCTTATGAATACTGTGTCAGCAATGTCAGAGCCATTGAGAAAGTGGATGATGCTGTCCAGTATGAGAAGTTAGATGGCGATGGCGGTACAGCAAGAATTGACTTGTTTGATGCGAGCGTTTTTGCTTGTATTCAGGCGCTTGCTAACCTTGGTAAGAACAAGAATGTGATGGATTACTTTGATTAAGTAGAAAGGAGGTGAGAAATATGGGAATCTTTGACAAATTATTCAAGCGTGGGAAGTCTCAAACAATGTTCACCAGCTTTGGCAATTCTGATTTGGGCATCATGTATGACGGGGATGGCTACATTCCACTGGCAAGAAATCCAGATGTGATCATGGCAGTCAATAAAATTGCTGATATGGTCTCAAACATGACGATTCAGCTCATGGAGAATACAGAATCCGGTGATGTACGGATCAAGGACGGGTTAGCCCGTAAGATTGACATCAACCCTTGTGATCACATGACAAGAAAATCATGGATCTTCAAGATTGTCAGGGACTTGCTCCTGTTTGGCGATGGGAATTCTGTCCTACATGTGGAATACGATCCAATGACTGACTATATCAGCAATCTCAGACCATTTCCAATGTCGGAAGTGTCGTTCAAAAGTAATGATCTAACATACATGATTCATTTCAGGGACACTGATTTCAATCCAGATGAAGTGGTCCACTTCGCCATCAATCCAGATCCAGACCGGCCTTATATTGGGACCGGTTTTAGATTGGCTTTGAAAGACATTGTCCGAAATTTGAACATGGCCACACAGACCAAGAAGGGCTTTATGAACGGAAAGAACATTCCAAGCCTTATTATCAAGGTAGATTCATCAAGCGAGGAACTTGGAACAGTGGAAGGTCGGGAGAAAATTGCTAAGAAATACTTGACCACAAGTCAGTCCGGTGAACCTTGGATTGTTCCTGATGCCTTGATGGAAGTGGAACAAGTGAAGCCATTAAGTTTGAATGACATCGCTTTGAATGAGTCAGTAGAAATTGATAAGAAGACAGTAGCTGGAATGTTAGGTGTTCCGGCTTTTGTGTTAGGTGTGGGAGATTTCAACAAAGAAGAATACAACAACTTTGTGAATACCACAATAATGAGCATCGCAACAACGATTACTCAGACACTTACAAGAGATCTACTGACTTCATCAACACGCTACTTCAAATTCAATCCACGCTCACTATATTCTTACGACATTACAGAGCTTTCAACTGTGGCCCAACAAATGACTAACAGCGCTGCAATGCGTAGAAACGAGTGGAGAGATTGGGTTGGTATGACTCCGGATCCTGAAATGGATGAAATTATTGTTCTTGAAAACTACCTTCCCCAAGGGGAGTTAGGCAATCAGAGCAAATTAAACAAGGAAGGAGGAAATGCCAGTGAATAAACGTAATTCATACATCGCTACTCAATTTGAGACACGAGAAGAACAAGAATCTGGTGACTTGATTCTGAGTGGCTACTTCATCCGGTTCGATGAAGAAACTGAGCTGTGGCCAGGCTATTTTGAAGTGATCAAACGTGCAGGAGTGGAAGAAGCAATCAAGAATGCTGATATCCGTGCATTGTTTAACCACGATCATAACCTAGTTTTAGGGCGCACAGGGAACAGCACAGTGATTCTCAAAGTTGATGACAAAGGTCTATATGGTGACATTATCATCAACAGGAATGACCCAGACGCTATGGGAGCCTATGCCCGTGTACAGCGCGGGGATATTGTTGGATGCAGTTTTGGATTTATGCCAATCAAGGTGGACACTGTTGAGCGTGAAGATGGTTCCTATCTTGATACCGTGCTAGAGCTTGAAATCTTTGAAGTCAGCCCTTGCACATTCCCGGCTTATCCACAGACTGAAATTGCTGCACGGAAGAAAGACTTTGAATGTCTAAAACGTGCTAACAGTGAAGCGTTAAATGAACGCAAAATGAAAATTAAGGAGAAATTTAACCTATGAACAAAGCATTGATTCTGGGCGCACGTATGCGCACCAAAGCAAACAAGATTGTTGAATTGGAAGAAGCAATTGAAGAATTGAACAACCGTTCTGCAATCGAAGCGGAAAAACTGGACCGTGCTGAGACTGAAGAAGAAGTTTCAACGGTTGAAAAGAGCCTTGAAGACCTCCAAAAAGAATTGGAAGAGAAACAGGCAGAAAAAGCAAAACTTGAAGAAGAAATTGAAGATCTTCAAAAGCAAGTTGATGAACAAAATCGGAAAGCCCCAACATTCAAAGATGTTGAGCAACGTGGAGGAAAGAAATTGGAACAACGTGACGCAATTGCTAAATTCATTCGTACTGGTCAAACTCGTGACATTGAAGGTCTTAAAACAACTGACTCTGGGAGCGCTGCTTTGATCCCAACTGAAGTGTTAAAACCTCACTTCCTTGAAAAGACACGCAATCCACTCTTGGATCTTGTCCAACGTGTCAAAGTAAATAGTGGTTCTGGTAAATATCCAGTTATCAAGAAGACAGACAGCAAAATGGCTTCAACTGAAGAATTGAAAGCCAATCCTGAACTTGGAAAACCAAGCATCAGCGAAATTGATTACTCAATCAAGACTTACCGTGGGTACATTCCTGTATCTCAAGAAATGATTGATGATGCAGACTACGACATCATGTCAATCGTAGAAGATGAAGTATTCAATCAAGGTGAAAACACTGAATTGTCATTGGTCGCTACCATCCTCAAATCAGCAACTCAAGCAGATGCTGCTGGATTCGATGGCATCAAGGACATCTACAACAAGAAACTCAAATCAATCTACAAAGCAAGCATTGTTGTGACGCAATCAATGTTTGCAGCACTTGACAAAGTGAAAGACAAAAATGGTCGCTACATGCTTCAAACGGATGTTGCTTCACCTACAGGCTACTCATTTGGTGGCAAAACAATCTACCCGGTAGATGATACAGTCTTTGGATCTGAAGGAGACATGAAGTTCTTCATTGGTGATGTTTCTGAATTTGTAAAACTCTTTGACCGTTCTCAAGTATCTGTTAAATGGGTCAACAATGACATCTATGGCCAATTGCTTGGACTCTTCATCCGTTTAGATGTTAAGAAAGTAGATGCTGCTGCTGGATTCTTTGGCACATACACTGATGTTGTAGCATAAGGAGGTATCACATGCCCTATACAGTAATTCGTCCATTCAAGGACATGCGTGATGAAGAACAACATGAATATCAAATTGATGATGTGTTTCCACGCAAAGGCTATGAACCTGATCAAGAGTTTGTTAAAGGACTCTTGACAGGCTTTAATTCAGCAGGTTCAATCTTCATCACTGATGAAGTGGTAAAGAAAGCTACTAAGAAAGCAGAAGAGACTGCTGAAGAGGTGGAAACAACTACTAAGGAAGTAGAAGAAACTACTGAAGAAAAACCAAAGCGCAAGAAAGCAACTAAGAAAGAGGAAGAATAGCATGGACACTGGTCAGTTAGTGGAATTACTTAAAATCAAATTAGGAATTGCTTCAAATTTGCGAGATAAAACACTAGAGAAGATTGTCTCAAGCGTCATCAGCGAATTAACAAACAATCTGGGTGTTGAATTGGTTCCAGATCGTGCTGACCATGAAATGTTCATTGTTGACTTTGCTGCTTATCGCTATGAAGGTGGTGTTGATCTACCACGTCACCTTCAGTGGCGCTTGCACAATCTGCAAATCTCTTCCAAGAAAGAGGTGTGAGATGTGGAATGATGAAATCACATTGATAGGTTTTAAAATTACAGGCAAGGACAAGCTCAAGCAAGATCTGACTGAGAAAGTGAAGACTACAATTTTCTGTAAAAAGAAATCTATTACACGCTCTGAATTCTACCAAGCCAATCAGGCTGGCATCCGGCCCAATCTGATTGTTGATATTCATAGCTTTGAATATAACAATCAGGAATTTGCTGAATTTGGCGGTAAGGAATACCGGATTTTGAAGACATATCCAATCAACCTCAACATCCTTGAATTGACTTTAGTGGAGAAGATGACATGAGCCAAGATCTAGCCAGTCAAATTGCTAAAGCATTAGCAGAGTATTCCACGGAAGTTGAAGAAGAAGTGGATAAGATAGCAGAAGAAACAGCAGAAGAGGCCGTCCAAGAATTAAAAACCACAAGTCCAAAAAGTCCAAGGGCAAAAGGTGGTAAGTATGCCAAATCCTGGAAAAAAACAAAAATGGGGAAAGGTAATTTTGTAGTTCATAACACAAATTATCGTCTCCCACATTTGCTTGAATTTGGCCACTTAAAGAGGAACGGGGGACGGGTTTCCGGCATCGTACACATCAAGCCGGCAGAAGATCACGCTATTGAGAATTTTGAAAAGAAATTGAAGGAGCTTGGAAGATGAAGCTGTCAGAGTTTGCAGATATTTTGGAACAGGCTGGCTTGCCAGTCACTTACAAGGCATTCAGGGAAGGAAATGTCCCCACGCTGCCTTACCTTGTCTATTTTGAAAGCTTGCCATCTATCACAGGAACAGACAATCAAGCATCATACATGATCCGTGCTGTCACTGTAGAATTGGCATTTGAACGAAAAGATGAGGAGCTAGAAGAACGATTGGAAGAGCTGTGGAATGACCACAAGCTCTTTTATGATGTTCAAGAAGAGAATTTTATTGAATCAGAAAGACTGTTTGTGAAGTCTTATGAAGTCTATCTATATTGAGGAGGAAAGAAATGACTGAAAACAAAGTTACATTTGGACTTGAAAATGTCCATGTGGCACCAATCCAATCAATCAGTGAAGCAGGAGTGATCACTTATGGTCAAGTATTCCGCTTCCCTGGAGCGATGGAATTGACGCTGGACCCTAAAGGGGATTCAGGATCAGTGAAAGCTGATAACATTGATTATTACTTCGTCAACTCAAACGAAGGTTACGAAGGTAAATTCAAAGTCCCACACATCATTGAAGCATTCGCAACAAAAATTTTGGGCGACATCAAAGACTCTACAACAGGAGTGGTCACAGAAAAAGCAGATGCGAAGACAACCAACTTTGCACTTATGTTTGAATTTGCTGGCGATGCTAACAAGACACGCCATGTCATGTATTACTGTTCAGCAAGTCGCCCATCGAGCGGATCAGCTACCAAGAACGGAACCAACGTGAATGAACGTGAATTGAGCTTCAATGCCAGCCCTCGTCCCGGTGACCAAGTGGTGAAACGTTCCATCACATCAGCGGATGATCAAGAAGTTTATAAGAAATGGTTTGAAAAGGTCTATGAACCTAATCAAGCTTTGTAATTGAGGAGGTCTTAAATGCGTAAGAGTGTGATCATTAGTGAAAAGGAGTATGAGCTTGTAACCAATGCTTACACTCCTATCGCTTATAAGAGTGAGTTTGGGAAAGATTTCTTTCAAGATCTATTTGGAATGATCTCAAACCAGAATATCATGCAAATGGCTGAGAATGGCACCAATGAAGTTAACATTAACATGTTGGCCAATTTTGACATGACCTTCTTCAATCGCTTGTTTTGGGTATTCACAAAATCAGGGAATCCACACATCAAGCCTTATGAACAATTTTTCATGGAACTGGAAGAATTTCCTTTGCAGGATATTGCTCCAATTCTGATGGAAATGATAAACGAAACAATGACATCAAAAAAAAACCAGATGAGTCAGAATCAGCCAGTGATGAAATCTTTACAGTAGAATCATATCTTTCTTGTTGTAAAGAAACTGGTCTCACAATTGATGATCTGAAGCACATTTCAATTGGAATGGCTCTGGATTATCAGACGGATTATGTGAATTTGCGTACTGAGAACAAATCAGAAACACGCAAGGCCACACAGTCAGATTTTGACTCATTTTAGTCTGAAATAGAGTGCTGAGAGGAAGAATCTGAGGTCAAGTTTATCGAATAGATGAACGATTGACCACAAGAAGCCTTTAGGCGCTCTTTATATTTTTATGTGAAAGGAGGAAATATGGCCGGTAATATTAAAGGGATAAAAATTGAAATTGGCGGTGACACACAGCCCCTTCAAAATGCCCTGAAAAAAGTAAATTCTGCCTCTATTGAAGCAGCAAAAGAATTGAAGAGCATTGACAAGGCTCTGAAATTTGACACAGGGAACGTGACCCTATTGGCTCAAAAGCAAGAAGTCCTTCAAAAGCAAGTCTCAACTACCAAGGAAAAACTGGAAACATTGAGACAGGCACAAGCACAAGTTGAAGCTCAATTCAAAAGTGGTGACATTGGAGCTGATCAATACCGTGCATTTCAACGGGAAGTGGTCCAGACAGAGAACATCCTGAAGGGCTATGAGAATAAGCTTGAGAATGTAAATAAGGCATTAGATGGAAATGGGAATGCTACCAAGTCCAACCGTGAACAACTGAAAGAGCTTCAAAACGAGCAACAGCGCCTTGCAAGTGAAGGTGACAAAGTTGTCAGCTCATTCAAGCTGCAAGAAAGCCAAATGGGTTCCAATGCTAGTGAAGCAGATAAGCTGGCACTTGCTGAACAGAAAATTGGGAAGCAAAGCGAGATTGTCGCCCAACAGGTTGAGAATCTTGAGAAACAGCTTGCTCTTGCAAAACAAGAGTATGGCGAAAACTCGACAGAAGTCAATAAGCTAGAAACTCAACTGAATGAGTCCAAAGCTGCCTTCAACGGGCTTTCCAATGAAATGGAGAATCTTGGTGAGTCAGGGAAGAAAGCTAGTAGCGGTCTTGAAGAGACAAACAAGCTTCTGAAAGCTGAGTTACTGAACCAATTCTCTGAGAAGCTATCTGAAATCAGTCAAAAGTTGGTTGATTTTGGAAAGAGCGCTCTAGATGCGTTCCGGGAAATTGATGAAGGAATGGACACTATTGTCACCAAGACTGGTGCAAGTGGAAAGTCCCTTGAGCAGATGCAAGGAATTGCCAATGGCATAGCCACTGAAATGCCTACTGATTTCAGCAAAATCGGGAATGCAGTTGGTGAAGTTAACACCCAATTCGGCCTAACAGGGGATGCGCTCAAAACCACATCTGTTGACATGCTCAAGTTTGCAGAAATCAACGGATCTGACATCACGAATGCAACAATTCAGTCCAAGCAAGCCTTGGAAGCCTACGGATATTCTGTTGATTACCTATCTGATGTACTGGATAGCACCACTTATGTGGCACAATCCACAGGGGTTTCTGTTGATGACTTGATGAAGAAAGCAACAGATGGAGCGCCACAAATCAAGATGCTTGGTCTTGAATTTGATGAAGCTGTCACATTGATTGGTCAACTTGAACAGCATGGGGTTGATTCATCAGCAGCATTGTCAGGAATGACAAAGGCAGCAGGGGTCTACACCAAGCAAGGAAAGACCATGAAAGAAGGTCTCAAAGAGACCATTGAAGCAATCAAGAACAGTAAATCAGAGACTGAAGCAATGGGGATCGCTATGGAGATCTTTGGTGCCAAAAAGGCTCCTCAAATGGTCGATGCCATCAAGCGTGGAGCTTTGAGCTTTGATGAACTTGGAAAAACATCTAAAGAGTCAGCAGGGTTAGTTTCACAAACTTATGAAAGCACTCTAGATCCTATTGATAAATTCACGACAGCACAAAATGGCTTGAAAATTGTCATGGCTGAGGTCGGTGGAGCAATCGCTGAAACATTCGCTCCCGCCCTTGACATCATTGTGGATGTATTCAAGAAAGTGGCAGAATGGATCAACAACTTACCTGGGCCCATCAAAAACTTTGTTGTAGTCTTTGGAACAATTGTAACAGTGGCCGGTGTACTTGCCCCAATCTTCCTCGCCCTTCAGGCAGCTGCTGTTGCTGTAGGAGCAAGTATAGGAGGGCTGATAGCTGCTGCATTGCCAATCATTGGAGTGATAGCCGCTGTTATTGCAGCAGTCACAGGAATAGTCTTGGTTATCAAGCACTTGTGGGAAACCAATGAGGGATTCAGGACCGCTGTTGAAACAGTCTGGAATGCTATCATGTCAGTCATCAACACTGTTGTCCAAGCCATTTCAAGCTTTGTTATGGAGATTTGGGGGACATTGACAACATGGTGGAATGATAATCAACAACTGATCAGACAGACAGCAGAGACCGTCTGGAATGCCATTTCAGCAGTAGTGACGACAGTCATGAATGTTCTTGGACCATTCATTGAGACTGCTTGGAACAATATTTCAACCATTGTTTCTACAGTATGGGACACCATCAAAACTGTTGTTGAAACAGCCATCAACGTGGTTTTAGGCATCATCAAGACTGTGATGCAGATCATCAACGGGGACTGGTCTGGGGCTTGGGAGACCATCAAAGGCATTGGTGAAAATATCTGGAACGGGATCAAAAGTATCTGTGAATCTGTATTCAATGCAATGGCTCAAATCTTATCTGGAATTTGGGACACAATTTCCGGTACGGCTTCAACTGTTTGGAACGGGATCAGCTCAACTCTATCTGGGATTTGGGATGGAATCACAGGAACAGTTTCAACTGTATTCAATGGGATTTCTAGCACAATTTCAGGAGTTTGGAATGATATCAGCTCAACCGCTTCAAGCATTTGGAATGGGATCAAAGACACAATTGACACAGCTATCAATGGAGCAAAAGATCTTGTAGGAAGAGCCATTGACGGAATTAAAGGTTTCTTCAATTTCCAATTCAAGTGGCCACATATCCCACTACCTCACTTTAAGGCCAGCGGGTCACTGAACCCAATGGACTGGCTGAAAGGTAAGGGAATTCCAAGTATCGGAATTGACTGGTATGCCAAAGGTGGGATCTTAACCAAGCCCACAGCATTTGGCATGAACGGGAATAGCCTCATGGTTGGCGGTGAAGCTGGAAAAGAAGCAGTCCTACCACTGAATGAACGTAACTTGAGCGCCATTGGCCGTGGCATCGCCCAAACAATGGACCCACAAGGAACCGTAATCAACATCAACATCTCTGACAATATCATCAGAGAAGAAGCTGACATTGAGAAGATCGCCAATAAGGTATCTCAGAAGATAGCTGCTGAATTGAGAAGACAGAAAGAATTGAGAGGAGCGCCTGCATGGTAAAGTACAATGAATTGATTATTGATGGAGTTGGAACTTCATCATTTCCATTTGATGTGATTGTGCTTGAAGGTCCTACAATTCAAGTTGGTCTCTCAAAGGATAAGCTGTTGAGCCATGATGGAGTTAGTGGATATATCGTTCAGTCAAATCCTCACAGAGAAGCGATTGAAAAGAAATACACTCTTCAACTCATCAACCCAACAGAATTGCAAGTCCTTGAATTCGTCCAATTCCTTTCCAAAAGAAACTTCTGGCTTGAGAACCAACAGAACAAGCTCACAAGATGGTTCTGTTATCAGACAAAGGTGTCTGACACTCAGAGAGATAAAACTAAAATGTATTCTTTAGAGGTGACATTCATTTGTCACCCTACAAAATACATGAAGAACAACGATGTTCAAACTCTCACTTCAAATGGTGTTCTCAGGCTGCAAGGTAGCTCGCTTGCGTTCCCTAAAATCATAATTAGAGGAAACAGCTCATCTGAGACCAGCTTCACGATTGGAAAACAAACCATCAAGCTTGAACAACTATCGGAGAGCGCTGTAATGGTGAATGATCCACAGAATCCAAGTTTCCTTGACAAGAAAGGGAATCTGGTGAAGTGGTCAGGAGATTTTATCACAATTGACGCTAACCAATCTCAGAAGACTGTTGGTGTGGTTTTGGGGCCAGGTATTCAATCACTTATTTTTGAAACCAATTGGGGGTGGTTATAATTCTATATCTATTAGACAGAAATGTTCAAACAGTAAAATGGAATGGCCAGCCACTCCATGAGGCTACAAAAGCAGAAGTTGAAGAAGTAACCAATGTGAGCTACACACTCAAGGTTGACTATCCAATCACTGACACTGAAATTTATAAAAAATTTCAGGAAGACATGCTCATCATTGCCCCAACTCCTGTGACTGGCCGGCAACTATTCCGGATCAAGGAGATCAGCGAGCAAGATGACACAGTGAACCTGACTTGCCAGCACATCACAGAAGACATCTTCAAGCGCTCTGTTCGTCCTATCAAGGTTTCAAATTCAACTTGTCAGATCGCCTTGAATGCTATGATTTCAGCAGTCAAGACACCACTTGGGAAGTTCTCTTTCACAAGTAACATCATGGACAATAGAACTTTCAACACTACAGAAGATGAAACGCTCTATAAGATCCTTATGGACGGAAAGCATTCCATTGTTGGTGCTTGGGAAGGTGAGATGATCCGTGACAACTTCCTGATTGACATTCCAAAAAGTCGGGGGATTGATCGTGGAGTAGTTATCACCACACATCAAAATTTGAAGCAGTATGAACGGAATAAGAGCAGTTCCAGCATCATCACAAGACTACATCTGAAATCAACATTCAAACCAGAGGGATCAGAAGAAGACACGGTTCTGAAAGTCACTGTGGACAGCCCCCTCATTGGCAATTACCCTTACATCAATGAAGCTGAGTATGAGAACAATGATCTTACTACAGAGGAAGAATTGAGAAAATGGGGTGAAGCCAAATTCAAGAATGGAGACATTGACAAGTCCACTGATCAGATCAAAGTTGAAGCTTATGAGCTAGATGGTCAAACTGTGCATCTTGGTGACACAGTGACCATCATGAGCTTGAAACATGATGTCATGCTGAAGAAAAAAACTGTGGGCTATGTCTTTGATGCTCTCTCAGAAGAGTATATCTCTCTTACATTTGATGACAAAGCTGGTCACGGTGGAGGCATGTCAGGTTCTAATGGAATTTCTGATGTGGCATCTGAAATCCTTGATACAGTCCAAAAGACTCAAGAGGATGATGAATACTACAAGAAATTGAAAGTGTTGGTTGACAATGCCAATAGGGCCTTCGAAGACAAGGCAGGAGCCTTGGAGAAAGAGATCACTGATGGCATTGAGCAAGCAAAAGCACAAGCTGAAGTAGTCAAAGAGGAAATCTCAGCTCAAGTCACTGAGAAGATAGCAACAGCAAACCAAGCAAATAAGAATGAAATTGTAGAAGAGTTTAAAGCCCAATACAATGGCATTGAAGTCGAGATGCAAGGTCTGAAAGCTACCACTGACCGATTAAAGACCAGTGATGCTGATATCCAGAAGTTGGTCGATGACTTCAAGGCTCAGACGCAAAGCCAATTTGTTGGAATTAAAGGCGCACAATCCAGATTTGAGCAGACTACTGAGAAAGCCATTTCTGACTTAACCAACGTAGCAAATGGCAAAGCAGATCGCTCTTATGTTGAACAGACAGTGAATGGTATCAAAGAAGAGTTCACAAGTCTGAAAGTAGGTTCGAGAAACTACGCTGAAGACTATGATTTCACTCGTGGTCTGTGGTTCTTCGCTCACGGTGATTCAAGTAATTCTACCGGTATAGCAGAAAATGGTGTTTATACCATCTCAGGAAGTACCAACACTTGGAAGCAAGCACAGTTATTCTCTAGCACTGCACCAAGCTGGGCCACAACAAAAACAACCGCTCTGGATTATCTAGAGAAAGGCGAGCCTTACACACTTTCGTTCTACGCTAAAAGAAACCGTGGATCTGGTACAATGTGGGTTTCATTGCGTGAGAATAGAAAATCTGGAGGTAATCGAGAAAGAATTTCTGCTCAATTTCAATTAACAGATGACTGGCAGTTGTACAAGGTTTCTGTCCCTGCACTAGAAAAAAGCGATGAGTTTGATTATTGGCGCATTATTATTGGATATAGTGAAGCAGGTTCAATTTCATTCAAAAAGGTGGAATTAACACAAAGCACCACCAGAACGGATGCAGGACCAGCCCCAGAAGATCAAAATTATCAAATAGAACAAGCACAAGCTACGTTTGAGAAGACAGTTCAAGGTCTATCTACTCAATTAACGAAATTAGAGACCAAGACTGGTCCAAATGGCGAACTTGAACAGCGCATGCTGACATACTCTGAGAAAGCTGCTGTAGACGCTGTAAAAGCAACAAGGCAGATTCTTGAACAAGGATATGTTGCTAAATCACAATACACTGAAGATGTCGCTGGCATTAATAGAAAATTTGAAAGTATTTCAACATCAACTGACTCTAAAATTAGTTCAAAACTTGCTGAGTTTAAACAAGGTATTGATGGCCAATTCTCAACATTCTCTACAGAATTTGGAATGAGGCTATCCAGTCAAAATTCTGTCCTCAATGACAAATTGGATGATTTCAAGGATAGCATCAACGGGCGCTTTGCGAACTATCAAAGCACAGTTAATAGACAAGTGACAACAATTGTCAGCCAGTTTGATGGGGTTCTCAAGAAAACAGACATCAACATCACTGATGGCCAAATTTCATTTGGTACAGGTAAGACCATCAATGGTCGGACCATCAGCTCCTTGCTGGTACAAGAACCGGAAGCTATTGCTTTGATCGCAAAATTGATCAAGGTGAAAGGCGACATGGTAGTTGATGGCTCAATCACAAGCAGGCATCTGGCATCTCAGAGCGTCCGAACTGGTCACATGGAATCTGGATCAGTAACGACTCAAATTCTGGCCAGCAATGCAGTCACAGCGGATAAGCTTTTGGTGGATTCTGCCATGATCAACAAGCTTGTATCAAACCAAGCATTCATCAGGGAATTGACATCACAGAAAGCCTTCATCACTCAATTAGGCTCAATTGACTTCACTGCCGAACACATTAAAGGGGGCCGCTTGAGTGCCAATAATGGGACAACTGTTTTCGATTTAAGCGATGGGACATTAAATCTGTATTCTAATACAGGAACCATTCGAAGAATTGATGACACAAGTTCTTCACAATTTATGAAAATGACAAAAAGCGGTTTTGTCGCTGAACAATTTAGGGACTCAAACGCTGCTATGATTGTGATAGGGACTAACCATGATAAGTCTGAAAAAACTGACAATGAAACATTTGCCGGAACTCGTCTGTGGTCAGGCTCAAAAAATGGAGTAAAAGAATCATTTTATGAAATTATTGGTGATCGTCTAGCAATCTATTCAAATGGCGATTATCGTAGCCCTTGGGTTTTTCATAATAACACAAGAGATGGCAGTGCCTATTTTATGCCAATGAATGAAAAAGGAGTCCGGCATAATTTAGGACGGGGAGATAGGCACTTCAGTGGTGCTTGGATCAACAATATCTTTATTGGTCAAAGCGCTGTAAACCTTGGGACCTATGTCTGGGATATCCTAACTTGTTTCGGTCAACTTTCAAAATATAATTGGGATTTCAAAGACAAGACTGTATCAAGACACATTTCTGGTGTTTTAACTAAGTATGGCTTTAAGTAGAAAGGTTACAAAAAAATGAAAGAAAACACTTATGTATCAATCATCACAGATCTAGCAAATCAATTGGCTAGTAAATCAATCAATGAAGCTGAGTTCAAAGCACGTTTGACTGAATCACAACAGGAAAAAGAACAGCTCATTAAAGAGCTGGAAATCTATCGCTCTGTCCTTGAATCTGACAAAGATTTGAAGGACCTATTTGAAGAAGTTAAGAATAAAAATGAGGTAAATGCTTAATGAATTATAAAGTACAGTTTAAATCCTATGATCCCGTAGCCAATGCCACAAAAGTTTCCATCAAGCAAGATTATCCATACCGGGTATTTGAAGAATCCCTTCCAAATAACCGCATGGGAGATGAAGAATCAACTCTCGTGGAAGCTGTTCTAAACCTTGTACGGATGGAATTAGACCCTTCTGGAGCTATCGTGGCCCTCAAGAAAGAGCTTGACAAATCTGTTGATGCCAATAAGAACGCTATCCTGAAGATTCAAGAACTCACTCAAGAGAACGAAAAGAAAGATGTCCTAATCCAAAATAACAAAGCTCTTGCTGATTGGTCTGTCCTTGTAGCTGTAACTAATCAAGACAATCCACTTGATCCAACTCTCTACAAGCGAGCGCTTGAGCTTGTGGAAGCTGCTCAAGTAGGCAAGACCTACAAACAACATGACATCTTCACCTTGATTGATCCAGACCACACTGAAAAATTCAGTGAAGGGAAACGTGTTCTTGTTCAAGTCAACTATGATTTCACCTACAATGGCGAATCCATCAAAGACTTGAAAGGCCCACTTCTCCAAAATGGGAAACTGGCAATCTACAATTGGGAAGTTCCCAAAGAAGAGAAGCAAAACAAGCCATCAGGAGATCTTGAAACTCAACCAGTAGCACACCCTGAATCTTAATTGATAGGAGTGTGATTGATGTATCAAGAACCAGATGGAATTTTTGGAATTATTGAAGTAGTACGTGACTTCTATGATCACGGAATTGATGAACACATGATTGTATTTCTTTTGATGGCCATTGTGGCTCTAGATATCGTTTTAGGTGTAGCTAGAGCATGGGCCTATCATGAGTTCTCAAGTAGAAAATGGAGAAAAGGGCTAGTAAGTCACACAGCTATGATTTTAATCACAGCCATTGGCTATCCATTCGCCCTATACATGAATCTTGGACCCGTAGTTGATGCCTTCATCGTCGCAATGATGGCAGCCTACGGTTCCAGCATCCTTGCCAGCCTTTCGGCTTTAGGAGTTGAAATTCCTGGCCTAGATCGTCTTGTGAAACAAAATATTGATCATGAGAAATTTCAGTTAAAAGATGGCTTGGAAGAGCCAAACAAATTGATCAAAAAAGGAGAAAAGAAAAATGAATCAAATCACTGATATTGTAACAAGTAGCGCAATGAGTATTCTTGTAATTTTGGTTGGAATTGTTGTTCAGGCAGTCAAGAAATATCTCTTGACTCGTGGAGGGAAGAAAGCTCTTGAAGTTGCTGAAATCCTTGCAAATAACGCTGTAAATGCCACTGAACAAGTAGCAGGGACATTGGACATCCACGGAAAGGATAAGATGGAGCATGCTAAAACTAGCTTGATTGAAGGACTAGAAGCATATAACATCAATTTGACCAATGACCAATTGAACACATTCATTGAAGCCGCTGTGAAAAAAGCAAATGAACAATGGAAGAAATGAGGCTCTAAAATGGTAGCAACAAATGATATTTTAAACTATTCAGAATCTTTGGCTGATCAAGGTGTGGGAGCTGATGCAGATGGTTCATACGGAACCCAATGTGTGGACCTACCAAATTCAATTTCTATAAACTTCTTCGGGAAAGCTCTCTGGGGAAATGCTATTGACTTACTTAATTCAGCCGCTGGGTTAGGGTATGAAGTAGTATATGATGCAGTAGGAGTCAATCCACGAGCAGGAGCCATCTTTGTCATGGATACAACTTACCTATATGGCCATCCTTATGGTCACACAGGAATTGTAATTGAGGATAGCGATGGAGTCACTATGAAAACCATTGAACAGAACATTGATGGAAATGCTGATTCCCTCTATGTCGGAGGTCCAGCACGTTACAACACACGCAACTTTGATGGAATTGTTGGATGGTTCTATTTCCCAACTGATGAAACATCTGTGGCATTTGAACAGCCAGAACCATCAGAACCATTGACAATTGAATCAAATGGATTTCATCCAGAAACAGGAACATTCACTGTTGAAGTATCTGCTCTAAATGTACGAGCTGAAGCCGGTATTGGAGCTGAGATTGTAGCTGTGTATAGTGTAGGTCAAGAAATCAACTATGATGGATGGATTGACAATGATGGCTACATTTGGATCTCTTACATTGGCGGTTCTGGAAATCGTAGATATGTGGCTGTAGGACAGTCTGAAAACGGGCAACGCATCACAGACTTTGGATCTTTTAAATAGATCTCTGTGATTTGTAGAATAAGAGGATTTAGATGAGCGGAAAAAATTCAACTAATCTGAAACAGACAAAAGGTGGGGAAGTCATCAAGCAAGGTGACTCCTCATCCATCTTTGAATATGAATTATTAGACTATGATGGCAACAAATTCAGCTCTCTTGATGGCAAAAACGCTAAGATCAAAATAGCAAATGCCAAAGGAAAGAAGACAATTGAAACTGTTGTAGAAAATTCTAAAATTCAGTTCAAACTTGAAAAAATTCTACCTACAGGCATCTATCAAGTTGAGGTTGAATGTGATGGTTTTATCTTCCCTAGCGATAAGAGTGCTAAAATTGATATAATTCAATCTATTGAAAATTATCAAATAAGCAACATTGTTGAAATTGATAAAGTCAACATTCAGGAAGAAATAGCTGCATACATGGCCACACATCAAATTCAGCCTTACAACGACAGCCAAATCATCAAGAGAATTGAAACACTGGAAAATAGACCACAAGCACATCCAGAGGTTATTGACTTAACAAACTATTTGACATCAGATCAATCGTATCAAACATTTGTGACCTACAGCGCTCTTCAATCTCAGATGACAACCAACATCAAGGAAAAGCATCTAGAACTTGGAATTGATGCCCTGATAGATGAGAAACTAAAAAATGGCGGTGATTCATTCATCACTGGCCATCAAGCAGAAAATATTTTTGCTTCAAAAGAAGAGCTTGCAGCTATCGTTTCACGAGTTCAAGCGCTAGAAAATAAAGCATAGTTTTCACCCTCCAAAATGGAGGGCTTTTTTCTGTTATAATAGACATTTCAAAGATTGTCTGTTATAACCTCAAATAGTTATTAAAAAATCTTTTCCTATTAAATGACTTTCATTTATGTCTAAGATGAAAAATAAAACTTGAACTTTCTTGGAAGCTATGCTAAACTAACAATGTGAGCAATGAACTTGTGGAGTTTTAGAAGTCAGTACCTAAAACAGACCCTAAAATCTAAAAACAGCGATATAATTGAGTTTTAGAAACTCCCACCGGCTCCATTTATAGTTCTTAAAACTTCTTAAAACTTCCCAAAACATTGATAATTCAATGTTTTTTATTTTTATACTTTCTATTCTTTCTTATACCTTTTTGAAATGAACAGACCCAAAAACAGACCCTTTTTTTGAAAAAGGGCCTGTCCTGATAGCTGATGGGTTTAAAAATCTATATAATTAGCAAATTTCTCACCAATATCATCCTTGGCTTGCTTGGTGATATGTGTGTAGACATTCATGGTTGTCTTGAGATCACTGTGTCCTAGTCGATGCTGGACCTGCTTCAATGTCATTCCAGCTTCAAAGCATAGGCTGGCATGTGTATGTCGGAAGCCGTGGATCCTAATCGGACGCACATCCGAATCTTTGACAATTTGTTGTAGCCATTTCCGTGGTAGTGTTCCTGGTATTGGTTTTCCTAATTCATTCTCAAAGATAAAAGTAGTAGTAGGATTCATTTCTCTCCACTCTGTAAGTAGTTCACTTGTCTTTTCGTCCAAGCTGATCAATCGGTTGCTACTTTTGTTTTTTGTAGGACCGACAGATTCCCCGTCAAATCCTCTCGTAATGGCTTTGTTTATGCTCAGAGTGTTATTGGTCCAGTCTTCCCATTTGAGGGCTAAAACCTCCCCTTTTCGAACTCCTGTGAAGGCTAGAAGACGAAAGAGGACTTTCTTTCTCAGTTCATCTGTTTGGTCTACTAACTCAAGGAAAGATTTCAGTTCCTCCTTGTCGTAAAAGTCGCTATCTGTATCTGCTTGCTTTCTGACAAGCGTTGTTACACTCTCAACCGGATTTGTTGAGATGTAGCCATGTCTGATAGCGTACTTACATATGTTATTCATCAAGCCTTTCATCTTACGTCCGTAAACAAGTTCTTTGGACCAGGCATTGACTTGTTCCTGAAGTTGCAGAGGAGTGAGAGCAGAAATTTTCTGATTTCCTAAAGTCGGGTAGATATGATTTTTTATATTCCGTTCGGTCTTGATGTAGGTGCTATCCTGTACTGTGTCAGCATATTCCTTGAGCCATTTTTCAGCGACTTCCTCGACAGTAATTTCCTTGACAGTGATTTCCTCACTATTTTCAAGGTCAGTTTGAAGTTGGAGAAGTGCTGCTCTTGCCTTGGCTTTTGTCTGGAAGCCCTGACGCTTCACATACTTATCCTTTCCGTTTTCTTTACCGACATAGATCCTAAACTTATAGGCTGTATCGCCATTTTTCTTTTTGTAAGACTTTATTTCCATTGCGTTTTACCTCATTTCTTGATAAAATGGGCATAAGAAAAAGACCTTTTGAATGGCTTTTCTTACACTGTAATCCTCACACTCAATTTTTGGCGAAGGCGAGTGTGGGGATTTTTTTGCTTACTTAATTATTAAGTATCTTCATCTTGCCACTATGCTCTTGGGCAATTGTTGTTTTATCTGCATCAGAAACTTTAACTATTAATTCTGGGTTATCTTTATTTAGGTTAACTTCATAGTTATTTTCTGCCGCCCATTTTTTAAACAACTCATTTTTTTGTTTAAGAAATGAATTAGCAAGATAGATTTTACGGCTTACACTTTCATATTTCCACGCTTCACCAACACGGACAGAAACATTAGTAGAATTTCCACCTGTAGCAAATTCGATTTTATCACCATTGTCCAAGACTTCCGCATTTTCTCGTAAATAAATTGCGAACTCTTCCCCAAGCTTATCCGTCATTTTAAAAGTGTTGTTTTTAATAGTAGCAGACTTTTCTGCACTACTTGTGGTTTTTGATTTTGGTTTAGTTAGAGAGCTTATACCGCCAATAACAACCAAAATAATAAATATTATAAACCAAACATGTTTATAAAAAGGCTTACTTTTTTTCATTAGATCCTCCTATTTAACTAATTAGTGAATTAAACTCGTCTTTAACCATCGTTTCATTTGCGATGGTCTTCAGACTGTATTTTTCCATAAAATGAAGATAATTAAAATCCCTAATATCATCCATTAGCTTCAATTCTTCTTCAAGCAAATGATGAATCATGCTTCTATCAGCTTGTAATTCGCAAAGCTCTCTATTCAATTCATATTGAACAGGAGTGTGTTCTTTATGACCTAATTCATGGAGAGCTACTTGTTTTTGATCTTCCACCGACAAATTAATGTCCAGGGCTAGAATATTAAGAGCAGGATTGAAAAATCCAGGGCTGTGCCAATTACTTCCGTCAAAGTAGCAGAGATTTACACCTTCTTTGGCACAAAGCTCTTGTACTGTCATATAATGTACCTCTATTTATTTTTTAAATGAGCCTCAAGGACAGCAGTGATGAAATCAATATCTTCTTCGGTCAATGGCTTTCCATCAAACAGCATGGATTGAGCCGCAATATCACGCAGATCCAATGGTGCAGAAGCATCACCATGGTTTGCGATATTCGGGTTATCAGTTCTTCCCAATAAGTAGTCTGTAGAGACATTGAAATAATCAGCAACCTTTTCTATTTTGTCACCGCTAGGCATAGAGGTTTCCCATTTTCTTAAACTACCATTGCTGAAATCTAGCTTTCTTTCCAGTTCAGCCATGGTCATTTGATGAGTAGCTGCCAATAACTTGATTCTATCAAGTAGACTCATTTTTTCCTCCTTTTTTTAAAAAAACTTACAAAAAATGTAAAATTTTCTATTTTATCTGTTGACAAGAGGAAAATTTTCTATTATACTATTCTTGTAAGTTAAATTCAAAGCTATAAATAAGTTTTACAAATATCAACGTGGTCCGCCAAGACAGTAGATATAAAAACCTATTTAGTAGTGTTCTTTTCTATACCCTAATAGTAGAATATTTTCTATTATTTGTCAATAAAAAAGATAATTTTCTTATAAAATTTTCCAAAGAAAGGAGAAAAAGATGCTATATGACAAAATTAAAAAAATAGCAAAAGAAAACAATATTTCTATTTATCGAATAGAAAGAGATCTGGATCTTAGCAATGGAAGCATCAGAAAATGGAATTCGAGCATTCCGCTTTCCCAAACATTGAATAAGGTCGCTAAATATCTTGGTGTATCAATCAGCGACTTGATGGAGGAATAAAATGAATGAGATTTTTAATTTTAACGGAAAACAGGTCCGCACAATAATCTTAAACAGTGAACCTTATTTTGTTGGAAAAGATGTTGCGGATATTTTGGGATATTCAAGAGCAGACAATGCAATAAGAAGTCATGTTGATGATGATGATAAGCTAATGCATCAATTTAGTGCATCAGGTCAAAATCGAAATATGATAATCATTAATGAATCAGGTTTGTATTCATTAATATTAGCAAGCAAATTACCACAAGCAAGAGAGTTCAAAAAGTGGATTACAAGTGAAGTCCTGCCAGCAATACGGAAACACGGGGGCTACTTGACAGATAGCATGATTGAACAGGCTTTGCTAAATCCTGACACGATTATCAGATTGGCAACAGATCTAAAGCACGAACGTGAGAAAAATAGCCGTCTAGAAATTGAGTTGGAACAAGCACAGGAACAGGCACGTTACTTAGATTTAATTATTGAAAGCAAATCTGCTGTTGTCATTACTCAAATAGCTGCAGACTATGGAATGAGCGCTATTAAATTCAATCAACTTTTGAACTCTCTAGGAATCCAACACAAAGTGAATAATCAATGGATTCTATACAGAAAATACATGGCTAAAGGATATACGGACAGCAAGACGATTGAAATTTCTGGCAGGGTTCGAATGCAGACCGTATGGACCCAAAAAGGGCGCTTGTTCTTGTATGAACTGTTAAAGAAGCATGATATTTTGCCATTGATTGAACAGGAATGATTGGAATACAACAAAATAAAAAAGCCCATGCTTGGGCTGTAAGGAATCAGTTTGAGGATCATGAATCTCTTCTTTCAATAGATTTTAGGTTAGATTCTGGCAAACTATTATATATTTCATCAATCTTTTTTGGTTGGCTGATTTGGTTATCAACAATTAAATTAATAAAATTCAGTAAAGACAAAGCTAGTTGAGTATTATCTGACAGGTCTATCTCTCCAGGATGAACAGCATTGTTTCCAATTACTCTGACACTATCAAGCATTTGTTGAATTCGTGGTGGTAACCCTTTTGAAACAAGATCAGCAATTTTTAAATTCAAATTGCTCCCTTCAGCTTCTAAGTGGTCAACTAATTTTTCTATTGCTAAACGTGAGAGAGCAGCAGAAGATCTAGGAGAATCTTTTAAAACGAGACAAGCCTCATCATATATTTTCTTAACATCTTCCGGCATATCTTCATTTGCTTTTGGAAGATCAGGACTAGTGAATGGATATAAAAGAATTTCTGAAGAATCATCTCCTGAAAATGTACTGGGATTAGAAACGGTATTTTTCAATTTCTCTGTTAACCAAATGGAAGTTTTTAGACAACCTTGACATCTTGCAAAAATTACATATCTGCTTTCTTTAATTTTATCTAGACCCACCATATCACCATCAAAAAGTTCCATTTGCATGTATCTCCAATCATGAGTTGCCACCCCATTACAATAAGGACAAATAAAGGAACGGGAGTGAAAACCTTCGTTATATGTGTAGCTAGTAATTTTATTGTTATCAAATTTTTGCATAGCAACCTCTTATGTGTTTTTACATTTATTATATCAAAAATTGAAAGGACGTGATGAAAATGATGCAGTATCCTATTCTAAATCAAATAACTCAAACTCATAACGAGAACTATATTAATCAACTTTTTGAAGAACTCGTATCTCTTAATATTAAAGCTATGGAAGAAGCTAAGCGCAGAACAAGCAGACAGATTACCTGGGTGTCCATCAAAGAGCTGCAAGCATCTACTGGCTGGGGCAGAACCAAGCTGGAAGGATGGCGTGATCAAGGGAAATTTCAGTACCAACAATCAGGAAAAGGCGGGAAGTATCTCTACAACTTGGAAGATGTTCAGAGATTCTGTCGCTCAATGCAAAAATAAAAAGCGCCTTGAGAAAGGCGCCTTGAAAGAACTATAACTTGATTATAACACAAATTGAAGGAGAAAAAATGGATCCTATTCAAAAATTATTAAAATTGATGGATTGGCAAGATGCCAACCGTACGTTAAAGGTCGAAGAAAAAGCCGAATTGATGAAACTATCAGATATCGAATTTGAAGACAAACTTCATCAAATGGCTCTGGATTTTAAGAATGATGGGGTGATTAGAGCATGAGCTTAAAACAATTAAAATTTACTGTTTTATCACTTACCGCACTTTTCTTATTGTTTGCAGGAGCAACAATGAAAATCGTGTACGATCAAGAACAGCACATCAAGGATCTAGAAAATGCGGTCCAAATGAACTTTGAAAGTACAGGTCATTGGGCCGAAAGTATCGAAAAAATCAAAGAGACCAATAAGGCTCAAGATGTGATGATTAACAAATTCAACCGGGAACTTTTCCCGCAAAAAGAAACAAAAGAGGTAGAAGAAAATGACAACAATTGAAATTATTTTAGCAGTAGCTTTTGTAACATACATTTTACTTTCAGGATTTGCAATCTATGTGATGCGTGAAGTAATCGTTCGCCAGAAAGCCAAAATGAAGCATTACAAATCAGCAAAATATCAGCGTGAAATGTGGAATAAGAGAATGTCAGAAATTCATCAGAAAAAAACAGTGAAAGGTATGTCTGAACTATGAACGACAATGTAAAAAATCCAAAACATTACCAAGGCCGGAATGGTTTAGAAGCAATTGATGTTCATCGCAACTTCATGAATGATGAACAGTTAACAGGGTATCATTTGGGAAATACACTGAAATATATCCTTCGTTATCGCCAAAAAAATGGGATTGAGGACTTGGAGAAAGCAAAGGTTCACATGGATTGGTTGATTGAGAAAGAGAAGGCGATTTTAAAACACGAAAAGGATTTGAAAGGAGTGGAAAATGATTAATAATGTTGTACTTATCGGGCGCTTAACTCGTGATGTAGAACTACATCGAACATCTCAAGATCAAGCAGTTGGACAATTCACGCTTGCAGTAAATCGAAATTTTAAAAATCAAGATGGTGGATATGATGCAGATTTTATCAATTGTGTGATTTGGCGGAAATTAGCGGAAAACTTTGCAAGTTGGATCAAGAAAGGAAATCTGGTAGCCATCACTGGCCACATTCAGACCCGTAATTATGAGAATCAGCAAGGTCAACGTGTCTATGCCACTGAAGTTGTTATTGATAGTTTCAGAAGCTTAGAAAAGCGTGACAATTCAGCCAACCGGAACTCTATGGATGAGCAAATACCTCCTTCATTTGAGAGTAATCAAATGAATATCCCTGATGATGGTTTACCATTCTAGAATGGAGGAATGAAATGTCAGATAATAAGAAATACTACTATCTGAGAGTGAAAGAAAATTTTTATGACAGTGATGAAATGATTATTTTGGAAAGCATGCCAGATGGTTTTCTATACTCTAACATTTTGATCAAACTCTATCTGAGGTCATTGAAAAACAATGGTAAGTTGATGTTCAATGATCGAATCCCATTCAATTCTGAAATGCTTTCAAAAATAACAAGGCATCCTGTGGCAGTAGTAGAAAAAGCTGTCAGCATTTTCAAGGAAATGAACCTAATTGATGTTTTGGACAATGGTGCCATTTTTATGCTAGACATTGAATCATTTATTGGAAAATCGAACACGGAAGCTGATAGAAAGCGTGACTATCGCAGAAGAATTGAGAAGGAAAAACAAAAATTATTGTTGGGACATTTGTCCGGACAAATGTCGGACGAACATCCACCAGAGTTAGAGATAGAGAAAGAGAAAGAAATAGAGATAGATATAGAGAAAGATTTAGAGAAAAATACGCTCAAAATCATCGTAGATGAATATCAGTCTCGTATTTCACCAATTGATGGAATCCAATTTGAAACTTTAAAAGAATTCATCACTCTGGATGGTATGGAACCAGATGTAGTTTTAAAAGCTATCAGTTTGGCCGCTGACAATGGTAAAAGAAATTTCAGCTATATTAGAGCTATTTTGCAAAATTGGAAAAACGATGGATTATTATCAATTGCAGCAGTAAACGAACGAGAACGGAAGTTTCAGGAAAGCAAAACAAAAGTACAACCAACAAAGCAACAATCAAACGTTCCAGATTGGTCAAAACCAAATTATACCAATCAAACAAGTGATCAAGAGAAAAAAGCTTTGGAGGAAGCGAAAAATAAAATGCTACAGAAATTAGAAAAGGATGGAAAATAATGTTTATCTTAAAACATGGATCAAAACAAGCAAAACCATTTATAAAATCTGTCGTGGTTGGTGCAACCGGTCTAGATGTTTCGTTTTCAGAGGAAACTAAAGCCATGAAATTCGTATCTCGTGGGGTTGCCATACAGGTAGGAAATGCTTTAAGAAAGTCATTTGGTACATTCTATCCAGTAGAAATTGAATAAGGAGTTGTAATGTATCATGGCAGGCTATACAAAAAATCAGATAGAACATTTTAAAGAGCAACTCAAGCTCTTAATGAAAAGCCATAACTTGACAGCTAGAAAATTATCCAAAGAAATAGGCTACTCAATGACTACTATAAGCAGTCTATTGACTGGCAAAAGAAAAGTACACGAACATCACATAAAGATGATTTGCGAGTATTTTGAAATAGGAGAAGAAGCCATCATGGGTGATGCTGATGAGTTAGCTGATTATAAACTCTATGAAAACGGGCGTTATTTATGTACTGGTTCATTGAAAAAGTTAAGCAAAATTACAGGGAAAGATAAATTGCTATTGAAATTCTATGCAGATTTAAATAAAAAAGGCAAAGATACTGGCAATTTAAAACTTGTGAAAAAATAGAAAGAGGTAATAATGGAGAATTTAATTTTAAATAATGTGAAAAAATGGTTTATTGATCGAGATCTAGAAAACGGTGGGCGACTAGATAAGCAATCATTAAAACTAAGTGAGGAATTCGGTGAGTTATGTGCAGGGTTCTTGAAAAAGAATGAAGCACTTACTAAAGATAGTATTGGTGACTGTGCTGTAGTAGTTGTAGGTTTAGCATTGCTGATCAAAGAGGAAGTACAGAGCATCTTTGAAGAGTCTAATAACATTAGACGAAAAGAAGCAATGGACTGCTTCAAACTGCTAAATGCCAATATCAGTGAGTTTCAACTATCTCAAGATTTAGCAAGTAAAAAAATGTGTCGTCATAACCTCGTGCGAATTGTTGCTTACTTGAAATCAATCAGCAATATTTTGGGTTATGAATTTCTGGAATGTTTCACTGGGGCCTATAACGAAATCAAAGATCGAAAAGGTAAATGGATTGATGGTTCATTTGTAAAAGAAGAGGATTTGACTGATGGAAACATGGGCTAGAGTTTTATTGTATGGTAGCTTTGACGGGTTTACTTATTCGACAGATGATCTGCCACGAATTAATGTGGTTCTTGATGGTGGAGAAAGAGTAGAAGTGCCGGGAGAGTTTGTTGTAAGTGCGGATCAAATGGTCAATAAAAATAAAATTAAACTAAAAGATGTTATCGCACGAATTGAAATGTTTGATCTTGGAACTAAAGTAGTATGGATCAATGAAATTTTGAATAAACTTGGAAGTGATTATGGGCTTCATAAATACTATGCAGGGTATAAACAAGGGAAGTTTGATGGTGCTATAGAACATGAGAAAGTGACATTGCCGCAGTTTGTTTCTGATTGGATTGAGAAGGCTGACAAAAAATTAAGTCTAAGAGATCTAATGTCTAATAGCTACATAAGTTTTGAAGTTAATGGTTGGCTTGGAGAACTAGACGAAGATGGTGCTTTTAAAAATCAAGAAACCTTTGCTAGAGCTGTCCTTGACGGCTACGAGGTTGAGAAAGAGAAGATATACACAGTTAAGGTAAAAGCTTTTTTGGGTCAATATTTGGGTAGATATTACGTAAACAACGAAGAATTGACACCTCAATTTACAAGAACGCAACTCACTGGAAAAGAGAAACTTCCTACTTTCACCAAAAAAGAGCTTGAAAGCACCGGTTTTGGCTGGGTGTTTGATTGTCCGGGGATTGAGATTGAGGAGGTGGAAGGATGACAGACATAAGGATACTAGATGCTTGTTGTGGCAGTCGTATGTTTTGGTTTGATAAAAACGAGAGTCATACAACTTTTATGGATGTCAGACAAGAAAAGTTTGATATACATGGGAAAAAGGTCAACGTAGACCCTGATATTATCGGCGATTTTCGTGACATGCCTTTTGAAGATAACACATTTAATCTAGTTGTGTTTGACCCACCACATCTCAAATGGGCTGGGCCTAATTCGATAATGAAAGCTCAATATGGTCAGCTAGACAAAATCACATGGCAGGAAGATTTAGCCAAGGGTTTTGAGGAATGTATGAGAGTTCTAAAAATTGGAGGTACACTGGTTTTCAAATGGTCCGATTGCCAGGTAAATGTAAAGAAAATACTAGAATCAATACCATTTAAGCCCTTATTTGGACAGCAAAGAGGGACGACTCATTGGATGACTTTTGTAAAATTTGAGGAGGTGGAGTGATGGAAGAAAATATTATGGCTACGTTGCCAAACAAGGAATTAAATCGTTTGATTAAAATTGAAATCGCAGTTGAAAATCTAATCGAAAACGGAATTCTTGATGAAGATGTATTTAACGAATATTTAAAGGAAGCATAGAAGTCGAGGAGGTAACAGAATGATTCCAGACGATCTCTTTATCAGAGAACTTATTGAAGATGAAGATATTATTTTTAGTAAAGATAGTGAATATCACAAGCAGAAGAAAAAAGAAAAGAAGAATCCTATTTTCAAAAGAAATAAACCAAAGAAATTTTGAGGGGGTGGAAGAATGATTCCAAAGTTTAGAGCGTGGTTACCAGACCCAGATGTTAAAAAAATGTTGAGGGTGAAAGCTCTTATTTTTGAGAATGATAAAACAAGATGTATGTGTGGTTATGCTTATGACTTCTATCTTGAAGATGAAGATGCTATCCTCATGCAATCAACAGGCCTCAAAGATAAGAATGGCAAGGAAATCTTTGAGGGGGATATTATTAGATATAACATAGATGTAGTAGATATAAAGAGACATCCAACACTTGGATTTTATACAGTCCTTGATGGCAGAGAAGGTTTTTTCGGAGACGGAATGAGCATTGACGATTTTGAGGAAGGTGCGAAGGAGTTTTCTAAAACGGCTGAAATTATCGGAAACATTTACGAGAATCCCGAATTGTTGGAGGACAACTAATGGACTTACAAAATTTTATCTATCTACTACTCGCCCTGGTCTGGCTCTCTGGTCTGATCTGGGCCAGTGTGATAGCTTTTAAAAACAGGAGAAAGAAATGAAGATGTATGTTGTAAGAAAGTATCACGGTCATTCAAGCTGGATTGATCCTAAGCATTTAGCTGAATACACTGAAACTGAATTTGAGACAAGGCATGAAGCGCTCGCTCACTGTGAAAGACTAAAAGGGAAAGGGATAGTTGAAATCTATCAAAGAGAGGTTAATGAATGAAAAAATTAAACAACAGAGAATTGTTTAACCTTGATCAAGAATTATTCAATTTTCGTGGAATTGACCGGGCAATCTGGACACGCAAAGCAGAATTGATGGCAAAGAACGGTGATGACCTTGTCGGGGGTGGTAAGTCTGGCATCAGCAAGCCAACAGAAAACACAGTGATGAAATTCGCCACTGATGTGACTCTGAAGAATCTTGAGTTGTTCAAAGAGACTGTTGAATCCTTCAAGAAGCAACTGACAGGAGAACAGCTTGACATCTTCTATCTAAGATGGGGGCAAGCCAATCTTGAGTGGGAAGAAATCGCAGAAAAGCAGTTTGTCAGCAATGCAACGATTTATAGGAAGCGTGCAGGGATCTTGGAAACCTACGCTAGAATGAAGGGTGTACTATAAATTGAGAATATAAGATATTGTATTCTCACACAAAATAAAATACTATAATCTTGTTCATGATAATCAGATCATGGATGATAGGGTCTCCTAATAGTAGTTAGGGAGTTAGCTCAAAAGGTTAGAGCATGCTGGCGGAAAACAGCAGATGCAGGTTCAATTCCTGTACTCCCAATTCCTTATGAAAATCAATTTTAATATAGAGAGGGGGAACCGTATGGAAGAGGTCTCACCCATTAAAGACACGGATGACATTCAAGCGATGAAAGACTATCTGAGAGAATGGAATGAAATGTATTACATGCTATTCATCACTGGTCTCAATACAGGCTTGCGTGTTGGTGATATTCTCACACTCAAAGTCAAAGATGTTCAGGGATGGCACATCAAGCTACGAGAAAGAAAAACTGGCAAACAGATTTCCCGTAGAATGACAAAAGAGTTGAAACGAGAAATGAGGAAGTATGTTGAAGGGAAGCCATTCCATCATTTCTTATTCAAGAGCAGGCAAGGAGGGAACAAGGCCATCACTCGTGAACGAGCCTACCAGATCATCCATGAGGCCGCTGAAGAATTGGGCATTGACAACGTGGGAACGCACACGATGCGCAAAACATTTGGATATAAATACTATAACAAAACAAAGGATGTAGGCACACTACAGAAGATGTTCAATCACTCATCTCCAGCTATTACGCTGAGATATATAGGAATTGAACAAGCTGAACTAGATGATGCGCTAAGAAACTTTGTTATTTAATTTTTATATTTTTGACATTAACATAATGAGTTAAGCATAAGCTAGAAAAAGACAAACGAATGAAAGCCATATTCTAAAAGGATTTCAGAAACAAGGCGAGCTTAACAAAATATAAGATATGTGAAACTGAGGGGGAAAAGGCATGCTAAAAGATGCAATCTTGAGAGTGAAAATTCTAGATAGGACAGAACTCGATGAAAGGCTCATGAGATCAACAGTCAAGCTTGAAAACGATTTGACAGTAACTGTCCCAAATTCTTTAATTCACCTTAAGGAGAAAGTGGTTATACCGAAAGTTGTAGGTGACTGGATTTTCAAATCTCAACTGTTAGATAGACGCAGTTTGCGTTCTGCATTAGAGATAGCCACAATCAGACTATACGCCAAAAATGGTGATGAGGTTATTGATTGGTTAAAAGACACAAGCAACCAAGACATCTTTGCCAGTGCCTGGGCCAATGGCTACGAGGATGAAAAAGAAAAGAAGTATACAGTTAAGGTTAAAGCTACGAAACAATATTTAAGTAATGATGATCTAGGTCCACATTTCGAACAAAATTTTAGATCTAATTTTACAAAACCCGATCTTGAAAAATTAGGATTCGGCTGGGTGTTTGATTGTGAGGGAATCGAAATAGAGGAGGTAGGATGATGGCTACAAATAAAATCACTTTTCATTTAACAAACAATAAGACTGCTGAATGTTTTAGCGCAAAACCATCAGACCTTGAACATTTAGTAAGTCAGTTTAATAATGGCCATCTAATGCGTATTAGCAACATCTACATTAACCCTAGAGAATTAGTGGCATTCATCATTGAAGAAACCGAGGAAGCAAAGTGATGCGGTATTTCAAAATTTTATGTATTTTAGCTTTTGTAATATTACTAGCATCATGTCATAAGCTTTCAAGCGGAATCATCACTGATAAACATATAGAGGAACCAACAACGATATTGATACCAATTTCAACTGGCAAGACAACAATATTAGTTCCAACGAAAACTGATAGAAAATATGTTATAACCGTTAAAGGAAAATCAGGAAACAAAAATATTGAGGAAGATTTTAAAGTAAGTAAAAAAGATTTCGAACATTTGAAGATCGGTGACAATTTTAACACAGATTGAAAATGAGAAAATAAGCTCTTGTTTTCTCACATAAAATAAAATATTATGATAGCATAGCTTCAAGTACGAGAGGGACAGACCAAAGAGATTGGCTGTCCTTTTTGCATGAGGAGAATATATGTATAACAAAATAGTTAGACCATCCTTGAAGACAAGGAAGTGGGAGAAGTTCAGGGATAAGATTTTAAGGAAATATAATTATCTATGTCAAGAGAGTTTGAGATATGGAATATCAGAACCGGCTGAAATGGTTCATCATATTTTTCCAGTGTCCGAATATCCTGAACTAGAATTTCAAGAATGGAATTGTCTGCCGCTTACCAACAAGCGACACAATACTTTTCATGACAGAACCAATGATAAAGTTATTGGTCAAGGAATTTTTTGGCAAAAGAAACGAAAAAGGGAATTTTTGAATTTTTACAAAAATCAAAAAAACGGAATTTTGTAAAAATCGAATTTTTCAATTTTTCAATTTTTGAATTTTTCGATTATCCCCCCCATCGAAAAAAATTTTTTCAGAGCGTCTGGGAACCGGTGAAGGGAACTTTTTCCAAGTCGGAGGCCTCCAGACAAAAAGGGGATAAAAACTAAAGGGATTTTAGGAAGGAGGCCTAGTTTTTGGCAAAACCAGTCACAGCAAAATCAATCAAGTCAAAAGTCATCAAACAGATGAAAGAGCTTGGGACCTATCGCAAAGAATTTGACATGATCATTGACATCTTTGCAGGCATGCTATATCAGTATCAGAAACTTGCTCAGGATTATGCTGATATGGGCTATCCTGTCACAGATGTCTATGTGAACAAGGCAGGAGCTGAGAATGAGCGTAAGGTCCCCATCCTCACAGCGATGGAAATCCTACGGAAAGACATACTCAGTTATTCCAATCAACTGATGATGAATCCTAAGTCATTGGGTGAAGTGGTAGAGCAAGATAATGGATCAGTTCTCACAGAGGTTCTGAAATTTAAGGACCAGATCAAAAAGAAACGGGTGAAAGCTGATGGGTAACGTGGATAAAGCCAAAGAATACGCTCAACACGTTCTGGAACATCAGGAAGAGCATTGTGAAGAGAACATTTTGGCAGCATCACGCTTCCTGAGAGACTTGGATAATCCAGAGTTTGAGATGGATGAAGACATGGTTGATTTTGTCGTTCATTTCATTGAACATACAATTGTCCATCAGCAAGGTGATGATATGTTTGCGGTCTCTATCCGTAATAAGCCATTGATCTTGCAACCGTGGCAACATTTTGTTGTCGTGAATCTCTTTGGCTTCTACATCAAAGGAACGAATGAGAGACGCTTCAAAGAAGCCTTGATCATGCTTGCCAGAAAAAATGGCAAGACCTCTTTCACGGCTGCAATCGCTCTGGCTTATCAGATTCTTGATACAGATAGCGGTTCAAAATGCTATATTGTAGCCAATTCTGTCAAGCAAGCCTTGGAAGCCTTTGGATTCTTGAGGTTCAATGTTGAGCGATGGAATGACAAGAACATCCGAATCAAAGATAATAACCAAGAACACTCCATCACTGCCAATTTTGGTGAGGAGGGTTCATTCTTTATCCAAGCACTGGCCAATGATGAAAGCAGGCTTGACTCTCTCAATGGGAATGTCATCATCCTAGATGAAGCCCACACCATGAGAAATTCAAAAAAATACGGTCTTATGAAAAAAACAATGTCAGCATACCGGAACAGTATGCTTTTTGTTATCTCTACAGCAGGGGACATTCCAACAGGCTTCCTTGCTAACCGTCTGAAATATTGTCAGAAGGTCCTGAAAGAGCTAGTCAAAGATGATTCATTCTTCATTTTCATCTGCAAAGCCAATCAGGCAACAGATGGAGATGTGGGAGACTACTTGGATGATAATGTGTTGAAGATGGCCAATCCTTCATGGGGTGTGACTGTCTCACTCAAGGCCCTCAAGGAAGAAGCAGAACAGGCCTTGAATGATCCACAGACCAGAAACGAGTTCTTCAATAAGACACTGAATGTCTTCACTAACTCAATGAACGCTTATTTCAATCCAGATGAGTTCATTGCTAGTGATGACTGTTATGATTGGACCATTGATGAGCTTGCAAGGCTTCCTATTCGATGGTATGGAGGAGCTGACCTTTCAAGGCTGCATGACTTGACTGCTGCTGCCCTTTATGGAGTGTACAATGACGGTGAAAAAGATGTTGATATCTGTATCACACACGCTTTCTTTCCTCGTGTCAACGCTCAGAAGAAAGCCAATGATGATGGCATCCCACTATTTGGATGGCAATCAGATGGATGGCTGACAATGAGCAACACCCCAACCGTCCTCTATGATGACATTGTTAAATGGTTCATAGAAATGCGACAGAAAGGCTTCAAAATTGCTGCTGTCGGTATGGATAGAAAATTTGGTAGAGAGTTCATGCTCAAAATGAAACAAGCCAAATTCAAAATGATTGACCAACCTCAGCTATTCTATTTGAAATCAGAGGGATTCAGAAGAATTGAATTGAAAGTGAAGAATAAAGAATTTTATTATGTACATTCGGACGCTTATGAATACTGTGTCAGCAATGTCAGAGCCATTGAGAAAGTGGATGATGCTGTCCAGTATGAGAAGTTAGATGGCGATGGCGGTACAGCAAGAATTGACTTGTTTGATGCGAGCGTTTTTGCTTGTATTCAGGCGCTTGCTAACCTTGGTAAGAACAAGAATGTGATGGATTACTTTGATTAAGTAGAAAGGAGGTGAGAAATATGGGAATCTTTGACAAATTATTCAAGCGTGGGAAGTCTCAAACAATGTTCACCAGCTTTGGCAATTCTGATTTGGGCATCATGTATGACGGGGATGGCTACATTCCACTGGCAAGAAATCCAGATGTGATCATGGCAGTCAATAAAATTGCTGATATGGTCTCAAACATGACGATTCAGCTCATGGAGAATACAGAATCCGGTGATGTACGGATCAAGGACGGGTTAGCCCGTAAGATTGACATCAACCCTTGTGATCACATGACAAGAAAATCATGGATCTTCAAGATTGTCAGGGACTTGCTCCTGTTTGGCGATGGGAATTCTGTCCTACATGTGGAATACGATCCAATGACTGACTATATCAGCAATCTCAGACCATTTCCAATGTCGGAAGTGTCGTTCAAAAGTAATGATCTAACATACATGATTCATTTCAGGGACACTGATTTCAATCCAGATGAAGTGGTCCACTTCGCCATCAATCCAGATCCAGACCGGCCTTATATTGGGACCGGTTTTAGATTGGCTTTGAAAGACATTGTCCGAAATTTGAACATGGCCACACAGACCAAGAAGGGCTTTATGAACGGAAAGAACATTCCAAGCCTTATTATCAAGGTAGATTCATCAAGCGAGGAACTTGGAACAGTGGAAGGTCGGGAGAAAATTGCTAAGAAATACTTGACCACAAGTCAGTCCGGTGAACCTTGGATTGTTCCTGATGCCTTGATGGAAGTGGAACAAGTGAAGCCATTAAGTTTGAATGACATCGCTTTGAATGAGTCAGTAGAAATTGATAAGAAGACAGTAGCTGGAATGTTAGGTGTTCCGGCTTTTGTGTTAGGTGTGGGAGATTTCAACAAAGAAGAATACAACAACTTTGTGAATACCACAATAATGAGCATCGCAACAACGATTACTCAGACACTTACAAGAGATCTACTGACTTCATCAACACGCTACTTCAAATTCAATCCACGCTCACTATATTCTTACGACATTACAGAGCTTTCAACTGTGGCCCAACAAATGACTAACAGCGCTGCAATGCGTAGAAACGAGTGGAGAGATTGGGTTGGTATGACTCCGGATCCTGAAATGGATGAAATTATTGTTCTTGAAAACTACCTTCCCCAAGGGGAGTTAGGCAATCAGAGCAAATTAAACAAGGAAGGAGGAAATGCCAGTGAATAAACGTAATTCATACATCGCTACTCAATTTGAGACACGAGAAGAACAAGAATCTGGTGACTTGATTCTGAGTGGCTACTTCATCCGGTTCGATGAAGAAACTGAGCTGTGGCCAGGCTATTTTGAAGTGATCAAACGTGCAGGAGTGGAAGAAGCAATCAAGAATGCTGATATCCGTGCATTGTTTAACCACGATCATAACCTAGTTTTAGGGCGCACAGGGAACAGCACAGTGATTCTCAAAGTTGATGACAAAGGTCTATATGGTGACATTATCATCAACAGGAATGACCCAGACGCTATGGGAGCCTATGCCCGTGTACAGCGCGGGGATATTGTTGGATGCAGTTTTGGATTTATGCCAATCAAGGTGGACACTGTTGAGCGTGAAGATGGTTCCTATCTTGATACCGTGCTAGAGCTTGAAATCTTTGAAGTCAGCCCTTGCACATTCCCGGCTTATCCACAGACTGAAATTGCTGCACGGAAGAAAGACTTTGAATGTCTAAAACGTGCTAACAGTGAAGCGTTAAATGAACGCAAAATGAAAATTAAGGAGAAATTTAACCTATGAACAAAGCATTGATTCTGGGCGCACGTATGCGCACCAAAGCAAACAAGATTGTTGAATTGGAAGAAGCAATTGAAGAATTGAACAACCGTTCTGCAATCGAAGCGGAAAAACTGGACCGTGCTGAGACTGAAGAAGAAGTTTCAACGGTTGAAAAGAGCCTTGAAGACCTCCAAAAAGAATTGGAAGAGAAACAGGCAGAAAAAGCAAAACTTGAAGAAGAAATTGAAGATCTTCAAAAGCAAGTTGATGAACAAAATCGGAAAGCCCCAACATTCAAAGATGTTGAGCAACGTGGAGGAAAGAAATTGGAACAACGTGACGCAATTGCTAAATTCATTCGTACTGGTCAAACTCGTGACATTGAAGGTCTTAAAACAACTGACTCTGGGAGCGCTGCTTTGATCCCAACTGAAGTGTTAAAACCTCACTTCCTTGAAAAGACACGCAATCCACTCTTGGATCTTGTCCAACGTGTCAAAGTAAATAGTGGTTCTGGTAAATATCCAGTTATCAAGAAGACAGACAGCAAAATGGCTTCAACTGAAGAATTGAAAGCCAATCCTGAACTTGGAAAACCAAGCATCAGCGAAATTGATTACTCAATCAAGACTTACCGTGGGTACATTCCTGTATCTCAAGAAATGATTGATGATGCAGACTACGACATCATGTCAATCGTAGAAGATGAAGTATTCAATCAAGGTGAAAACACTGAATTGTCATTGGTCGCTACCATCCTCAAATCAGCAACTCAAGCAGATGCTGCTGGATTCGATGGCATCAAGGACATCTACAACAAGAAACTCAAATCAATCTACAAAGCAAGCATTGTTGTGACGCAATCAATGTTTGCAGCACTTGACAAAGTGAAAGACAAAAATGGTCGCTACATGCTTCAAACGGATGTTGCTTCACCTACAGGCTACTCATTTGGTGGCAAAACAATCTACCCGGTAGATGATACAGTCTTTGGATCTGAAGGAGACATGAAGTTCTTCATTGGTGATGTTTCTGAATTTGTAAAACTCTTTGACCGTTCTCAAGTATCTGTTAAATGGGTCAACAATGACATCTATGGCCAATTGCTTGGACTCTTCATCCGTTTAGATGTTAAGAAAGTAGATGCTGCTGCTGGATTCTTTGGCACATACACTGATGTTGTAGCATAAGGAGGTATCACATGCCCTATACAGTAATTCGTCCATTCAAGGACATGCGTGATGAAGAACAACATGAATATCAAATTGATGATGTGTTTCCACGCAAAGGCTATGAACCTGATCAAGAGTTTGTTAAAGGACTCTTGACAGGCTTTAATTCAGCAGGTTCAATCTTCATCACTGATGAAGTGGTAAAGAAAGCTACTAAGAAAGCAGAAGAGACTGCTGAAGAGGTGGAAACAACTACTAAGGAAGTAGAAGAAACTACTGAAGAAAAACCAAAGCGCAAGAAAGCAACTAAGAAAGAGGAAGAATAGCATGGACACTGGTCAGTTAGTGGAATTACTTAAAATCAAATTAGGAATTGCTTCAAATTTGCGAGATAAAACACTAGAGAAGATTGTCTCAAGCGTCATCAGCGAATTAACAAACAATCTGGGTGTTGAATTGGTTCCAGATCGTGCTGACCATGAAATGTTCATTGTTGACTTTGCTGCTTATCGCTATGAAGGTGGTGTTGATCTACCACGTCACCTTCAGTGGCGCTTGCACAATCTGCAAATCTCTTCCAAGAAAGAGGTGTGAGATGTGGAATGATGAAATCACATTGATAGGTTTTAAAATTACAGGCAAGGACAAGCTCAAGCAAGATCTGACTGAGAAAGTGAAGACTACAATTTTCTGTAAAAAGAAATCTATTACACGCTCTGAATTCTACCAAGCCAATCAGGCTGGCATCCGGCCCAATCTGATTGTTGATATTCATAGCTTTGAATATAACAATCAGGAATTTGCTGAATTTGGCGGTAAGGAATACCGGATTTTGAAGACATATCCAATCAACCTCAACATCCTTGAATTGACTTTAGTGGAGAAGATGACATGAGCCAAGATCTAGCCAGTCAAATTGCTAAAGCATTAGCAGAGTATTCCACGGAAGTTGAAGAAGAAGTGGATAAGATAGCAGAAGAAACAGCAGAAGAGGCCGTCCAAGAATTAAAAACCACAAGTCCAAAAAGTCCAAGGGCAAAAGGTGGTAAGTATGCCAAATCCTGGAAAAAAACAAAAATGGGGAAAGGTAATTTTGTAGTTCATAACACAAATTATCGTCTCCCACATTTGCTTGAATTTGGCCACTTAAAGAGGAACGGGGGACGGGTTTCCGGCATCGTACACATCAAGCCGGCAGAAGATCACGCTATTGAGAATTTTGAAAAGAAATTGAAGGAGCTTGGAAGATGAAGCTGTCAGAGTTTGCAGATATTTTGGAACAGGCTGGCTTGCCAGTCACTTACAAGGCATTCAGGGAAGGAAATGTCCCCACGCTGCCTTACCTTGTCTATTTTGAAAGCTTGCCATCTATCACAGGAACAGACAATCAAGCATCATACATGATCCGTGCTGTCACTGTAGAATTGGCATTTGAACGAAAAGATGAGGAGCTAGAAGAACGATTGGAAGAGCTGTGGAATGACCACAAGCTCTTTTATGATGTTCAAGAAGAGAATTTTATTGAATCAGAAAGACTGTTTGTGAAGTCTTATGAAGTCTATCTATATTGAGGAGGAAAGAAATGACTGAAAACAAAGTTACATTTGGACTTGAAAATGTCCATGTGGCACCAATCCAATCAATCAGTGAAGCAGGAGTGATCACTTATGGTCAAGTATTCCGCTTCCCTGGAGCGATGGAATTGACGCTGGACCCTAAAGGGGATTCAGGATCAGTGAAAGCTGATAACATTGATTATTACTTCGTCAACTCAAACGAAGGTTACGAAGGTAAATTCAAAGTCCCACACATCATTGAAGCATTCGCAACAAAAATTTTGGGCGACATCAAAGACTCTACAACAGGAGTGGTCACAGAAAAAGCAGATGCGAAGACAACCAACTTTGCACTTATGTTTGAATTTGCTGGCGATGCTAACAAGACACGCCATGTCATGTATTACTGTTCAGCAAGTCGCCCATCGAGCGGATCAGCTACCAAGAACGGAACCAACGTGAATGAACGTGAATTGAGCTTCAATGCCAGCCCTCGTCCCGGTGACCAAGTGGTGAAACGTTCCATCACATCAGCGGATGATCAAGAAGTTTATAAGAAATGGTTTGAAAAGGTCTATGAACCTAATCAAGCTTTGTAATTGAGGAGGTCTTAAATGCGTAAGAGTGTGATCATTAGTGAAAAGGAGTATGAGCTTGTAACCAATGCTTACACTCCTATCGCTTATAAGAGTGAGTTTGGGAAAGATTTCTTTCAAGATCTATTTGGAATGATCTCAAACCAGAATATCATGCAAATGGCTGAGAATGGCACCAATGAAGTTAACATTAACATGTTGGCCAATTTTGACATGACCTTCTTCAATCGCTTGTTTTGGGTATTCACAAAATCAGGGAATCCACACATCAAGCCTTATGAACAATTTTTCATGGAACTGGAAGAATTTCCTTTGCAGGATATTGCTCCAATTCTGATGGAAATGATAAACGAAACAATGACATCAAAAAAAAACCAGATGAGTCAGAATCAGCCAGTGATGAAATCTTTACAGTAGAATCATATCTTTCTTGTTGTAAAGAAACTGGTCTCACAATTGATGATCTGAAGCACATTTCAATTGGAATGGCTCTGGATTATCAGACGGATTATGTGAATTTGCGTACTGAGAACAAATCAGAAACACGCAAGGCCACACAGTCAGATTTTGACTCATTTTAGTCTGAAATAGAGTGCTGAGAGGAAGAATCTGAGGTCAAGTTTATCGAATAGATGAACGATTGACCACAAGAAGCCTTTAGGCGCTCTTTATATTTTTATGTGAAAGGAGGAAATATGGCCGGTAATATTAAAGGGATAAAAATTGAAATTGGCGGTGACACACAGCCCCTTCAAAATGCCCTGAAAAAAGTAAATTCTGCCTCTATTGAAGCAGCAAAAGAATTGAAGAGCATTGACAAGGCTCTGAAATTTGACACAGGGAACGTGACCCTATTGGCTCAAAAGCAAGAAGTCCTTCAAAAGCAAGTCTCAACTACCAAGGAAAAACTGGAAACATTGAGACAGGCACAAGCACAAGTTGAAGCTCAATTCAAAAGTGGTGACATTGGAGCTGATCAATACCGTGCATTTCAACGGGAAGTGGTCCAGACAGAGAACATCCTGAAGGGCTATGAGAATAAGCTTGAGAATGTAAATAAGGCATTAGATGGAAATGGGAATGCTACCAAGTCCAACCGTGAACAACTGAAAGAGCTTCAAAACGAGCAACAGCGCCTTGCAAGTGAAGGTGACAAAGTTGTCAGCTCATTCAAGCTGCAAGAAAGCCAAATGGGTTCCAATGCTAGTGAAGCAGATAAGCTGGCACTTGCTGAACAGAAAATTGGGAAGCAAAGCGAGATTGTCGCCCAACAGGTTGAGAATCTTGAGAAACAGCTTGCTCTTGCAAAACAAGAGTATGGCGAAAACTCGACAGAAGTCAATAAGCTAGAAACTCAACTGAATGAGTCCAAAGCTGCCTTCAACGGGCTTTCCAATGAAATGGAGAATCTTGGTGAGTCAGGGAAGAAAGCTAGTAGCGGTCTTGAAGAGACAAACAAGCTTCTGAAAGCTGAGTTACTGAACCAATTCTCTGAGAAGCTATCTGAAATCAGTCAAAAGTTGGTTGATTTTGGAAAGAGCGCTCTAGATGCGTTCCGGGAAATTGATGAAGGAATGGACACTATTGTCACCAAGACTGGTGCAAGTGGAAAGTCCCTTGAGCAGATGCAAGGAATTGCCAATGGCATAGCCACTGAAATGCCTACTGATTTCAGCAAAATCGGGAATGCAGTTGGTGAAGTTAACACCCAATTCGGCCTAACAGGGGATGCGCTCAAAACCACATCTGTTGACATGCTCAAGTTTGCAGAAATCAACGGATCTGACATCACGAATGCAACAATTCAGTCCAAGCAAGCCTTGGAAGCCTACGGATATTCTGTTGATTACCTATCTGATGTACTGGATAGCACCACTTATGTGGCACAATCCACAGGGGTTTCTGTTGATGACTTGATGAAGAAAGCAACAGATGGAGCGCCACAAATCAAGATGCTTGGTCTTGAATTTGATGAAGCTGTCACATTGATTGGTCAACTTGAACAGCATGGGGTTGATTCATCAGCAGCATTGTCAGGAATGACAAAGGCAGCAGGGGTCTACACCAAGCAAGGAAAGACCATGAAAGAAGGTCTCAAAGAGACCATTGAAGCAATCAAGAACAGTAAATCAGAGACTGAAGCAATGGGGATCGCTATGGAGATCTTTGGTGCCAAAAAGGCTCCTCAAATGGTCGATGCCATCAAGCGTGGAGCTTTGAGCTTTGATGAACTTGGAAAAACATCTAAAGAGTCAGCAGGGTTAGTTTCACAAACTTATGAAAGCACTCTAGATCCTATTGATAAATTCACGACAGCACAAAATGGCTTGAAAATTGTCATGGCTGAGGTCGGTGGAGCAATCGCTGAAACATTCGCTCCCGCCCTTGACATCATTGTGGATGTATTCAAGAAAGTGGCAGAATGGATCAACAACTTACCTGGGCCCATCAAAAACTTTGTTGTAGTCTTTGGAACAATTGTAACAGTGGCCGGTGTACTTGCCCCAATCTTCCTCGCCCTTCAGGCAGCTGCTGTTGCTGTAGGAGCAAGTATAGGAGGGCTGATAGCTGCTGCATTGCCAATCATTGGAGTGATAGCCGCTGTTATTGCAGCAGTCACAGGAATAGTCTTGGTTATCAAGCACTTGTGGGAAACCAATGAGGGATTCAGGACCGCTGTTGAAACAGTCTGGAATGCTATCATGTCAGTCATCAACACTGTTGTCCAAGCCATTTCAAGCTTTGTTATGGAGATTTGGGGGACATTGACAACATGGTGGAATGATAATCAACAACTGATCAGACAGACAGCAGAGACCGTCTGGAATGCCATTTCAGCAGTAGTGACGACAGTCATGAATGTTCTTGGACCATTCATTGAGACTGCTTGGAACAATATTTCAACCATTGTTTCTACAGTATGGGACACCATCAAAACTGTTGTTGAAACAGCCATCAACGTGGTTTTAGGCATCATCAAGACTGTGATGCAGATCATCAACGGGGACTGGTCTGGGGCTTGGGAGACCATCAAAGGCATTGGTGAAAATATCTGGAACGGGATCAAAAGTATCTGTGAATCTGTATTCAATGCAATGGCTCAAATCTTATCTGGAATTTGGGACACAATTTCCGGTACGGCTTCAACTGTTTGGAACGGGATCAGCTCAACTCTATCTGGGATTTGGGATGGAATCACAGGAACAGTTTCAACTGTATTCAATGGGATTTCTAGCACAATTTCAGGAGTTTGGAATGATATCAGCTCAACCGCTTCAAGCATTTGGAATGGGATCAAAGACACAATTGACACAGCTATCAATGGAGCAAAAGATCTTGTAGGAAGAGCCATTGACGGAATTAAAGGTTTCTTCAATTTCCAATTCAAGTGGCCACATATCCCACTACCTCACTTTAAGGCCAGCGGGTCACTGAACCCAATGGACTGGCTGAAAGGTAAGGGAATTCCAAGTATCGGAATTGACTGGTATGCCAAAGGTGGGATCTTAACCAAGCCCACAGCATTTGGCATGAACGGGAATAGCCTCATGGTTGGCGGTGAAGCTGGAAAAGAAGCAGTCCTACCACTGAATGAACGTAACTTGAGCGCCATTGGCCGTGGCATCGCCCAAACAATGGACCCACAAGGAACCGTAATCAACATCAACATCTCTGACAATATCATCAGAGAAGAAGCTGACATTGAGAAGATCGCCAATAAGGTATCTCAGAAGATAGCTGCTGAATTGAGAAGACAGAAAGAATTGAGAGGAGCGCCTGCATGGTAAAGTACAATGAATTGATTATTGATGGAGTTGGAACTTCATCATTTCCATTTGATGTGATTGTGCTTGAAGGTCCTACAATTCAAGTTGGTCTCTCAAAGGATAAGCTGTTGAGCCATGATGGAGTTAGTGGATATATCGTTCAGTCAAATCCTCACAGAGAAGCGATTGAAAAGAAATACACTCTTCAACTCATCAACCCAACAGAATTGCAAGTCCTTGAATTCGTCCAATTCCTTTCCAAAAGAAACTTCTGGCTTGAGAACCAACAGAACAAGCTCACAAGATGGTTCTGTTATCAGACAAAGGTGTCTGACACTCAGAGAGATAAAACTAAAATGTATTCTTTAGAGGTGACATTCATTTGTCACCCTACAAAATACATGAAGAACAACGATGTTCAAACTCTCACTTCAAATGGTGTTCTCAGGCTGCAAGGTAGCTCGCTTGCGTTCCCTAAAATCATAATTAGAGGAAACAGCTCATCTGAGACCAGCTTCACGATTGGAAAACAAACCATCAAGCTTGAACAACTATCGGAGAGCGCTGTAATGGTGAATGATCCACAGAATCCAAGTTTCCTTGACAAGAAAGGGAATCTGGTGAAGTGGTCAGGAGATTTTATCACAATTGACGCTAACCAATCTCAGAAGACTGTTGGTGTGGTTTTGGGGCCAGGTATTCAATCACTTATTTTTGAAACCAATTGGGGGTGGTTATAATTCTATATCTATTAGACAGAAATGTTCAAACAGTAAAATGGAATGGCCAGCCACTCCATGAGGCTACAAAAGCAGAAGTTGAAGAAGTAACCAATGTGAGCTACACACTCAAGGTTGACTATCCAATCACTGACACTGAAATTTATAAAAAATTTCAGGAAGACATGCTCATCATTGCCCCAACTCCTGTGACTGGCCGGCAACTATTCCGGATCAAGGAGATCAGCGAGCAAGATGACACAGTGAACCTGACTTGCCAGCACATCACAGAAGACATCTTCAAGCGCTCTGTTCGTCCTATCAAGGTTTCAAATTCAACTTGTCAGATCGCCTTGAATGCTATGATTTCAGCAGTCAAGACACCACTTGGGAAGTTCTCTTTCACAAGTAACATCATGGACAATAGAACTTTCAACACTACAGAAGATGAAACGCTCTATAAGATCCTTATGGACGGAAAGCATTCCATTGTTGGTGCTTGGGAAGGTGAGATGATCCGTGACAACTTCCTGATTGACATTCCAAAAAGTCGGGGGATTGATCGTGGAGTAGTTATCACCACACATCAAAATTTGAAGCAGTATGAACGGAATAAGAGCAGTTCCAGCATCATCACAAGACTACATCTGAAATCAACATTCAAACCAGAGGGATCAGAAGAAGACACGGTTCTGAAAGTCACTGTGGACAGCCCCCTCATTGGCAATTACCCTTACATCAATGAAGCTGAGTATGAGAACAATGATCTTACTACAGAGGAAGAATTGAGAAAATGGGGTGAAGCCAAATTCAAGAATGGAGACATTGACAAGTCCACTGATCAGATCAAAGTTGAAGCTTATGAGCTAGATGGTCAAACTGTGCATCTTGGTGACACAGTGACCATCATGAGCTTGAAACATGATGTCATGCTGAAGAAAAAAACTGTGGGCTATGTCTTTGATGCTCTCTCAGAAGAGTATATCTCTCTTACATTTGATGACAAAGCTGGTCACGGTGGAGGCATGTCAGGTTCTAATGGAATTTCTGATGTGGCATCTGAAATCCTTGATACAGTCCAAAAGACTCAAGAGGATGATGAATACTACAAGAAATTGAAAGTGTTGGTTGACAATGCCAATAGGGCCTTCGAAGACAAGGCAGGAGCCTTGGAGAAAGAGATCACTGATGGCATTGAGCAAGCAAAAGCACAAGCTGAAGTAGTCAAAGAGGAAATCTCAGCTCAAGTCACTGAGAAGATAGCAACAGCAAACCAAGCAAATAAGAATGAAATTGTAGAAGAGTTTAAAGCCCAATACAATGGCATTGAAGTCGAGATGCAAGGTCTGAAAGCTACCACTGACCGATTAAAGACCAGTGATGCTGATATCCAGAAGTTGGTCGATGACTTCAAGGCTCAGACGCAAAGCCAATTTGTTGGAATTAAAGGCGCACAATCCAGATTTGAGCAGACTACTGAGAAAGCCATTTCTGACTTAACCAACGTAGCAAATGGCAAAGCAGATCGCTCTTATGTTGAACAGACAGTGAATGGTATCAAAGAAGAGTTCACAAGTCTGAAAGTAGGTTCGAGAAACTACGCTGAAGACTATGATTTCACTCGTGGTCTGTGGTTCTTCGCTCACGGTGATTCAAGTAATTCTACCGGTATAGCAGAAAATGGTGTTTATACCATCTCAGGAAGTACCAACACTTGGAAGCAAGCACAGTTATTCTCTAGCACTGCACCAAGCTGGGCCACAACAAAAACAACCGCTCTGGATTATCTAGAGAAAGGCGAGCCTTACACACTTTCGTTCTACGCTAAAAGAAACCGTGGATCTGGTACAATGTGGGTTTCATTGCGTGAGAATAGAAAATCTGGAGGTAATCGAGAAAGAATTTCTGCTCAATTTCAATTAACAGATGACTGGCAGTTGTACAAGGTTTCTGTCCCTGCACTAGAAAAAAGCGATGAGTTTGATTATTGGCGCATTATTATTGGATATAGTGAAGCAGGTTCAATTTCATTCAAAAAGGTGGAATTAACACAAAGCACCACCAGAACGGATGCAGGACCAGCCCCAGAAGATCAAAATTATCAAATAGAACAAGCACAAGCTACGTTTGAGAAGACAGTTCAAGGTCTATCTACTCAATTAACGAAATTAGAGACCAAGACTGGTCCAAATGGCGAACTTGAACAGCGCATGCTGACATACTCTGAGAAAGCTGCTGTAGACGCTGTAAAAGCAACAAGGCAGATTCTTGAACAAGGATATGTTGCTAAATCACAATACACTGAAGATGTCGCTGGCATTAATAGAAAATTTGAAAGTATTTCAACATCAACTGACTCTAAAATTAGTTCAAAACTTGCTGAGTTTAAACAAGGTATTGATGGCCAATTCTCAACATTCTCTACAGAATTTGGAATGAGGCTATCCAGTCAAAATTCTGTCCTCAATGACAAATTGGATGATTTCAAGGATAGCATCAACGGGCGCTTTGCGAACTATCAAAGCACAGTTAATAGACAAGTGACAACAATTGTCAGCCAGTTTGATGGGGTTCTCAAGAAAACAGACATCAACATCACTGATGGCCAAATTTCATTTGGTACAGGTAAGACCATCAATGGTCGGACCATCAGCTCCTTGCTGGTACAAGAACCGGAAGCTATTGCTTTGATCGCAAAATTGATCAAGGTGAAAGGCGACATGGTAGTTGATGGCTCAATCACAAGCAGGCATCTGGCATCTCAGAGCGTCCGAACTGGTCACATGGAATCTGGATCAGTAACGACTCAAATTCTGGCCAGCAATGCAGTCACAGCGGATAAGCTTTTGGTGGATTCTGCCATGATCAACAAGCTTGTATCAAACCAAGCATTCATCAGGGAATTGACATCACAGAAAGCCTTCATCACTCAATTAGGCTCAATTGACTTCACTGCCGAACACATTAAAGGGGGCCGCTTGAGTGCCAATAATGGGACAACTGTTTTCGATTTAAGCGATGGGACATTAAATCTGTATTCTAATACAGGAACCATTCGAAGAATTGATGACACAAGTTCTTCACAATTTATGAAAATGACAAAAAGCGGTTTTGTCGCTGAACAATTTAGGGACTCAAACGCTGCTATGATTGTGATAGGGACTAACCATGATAAGTCTGAAAAAACTGACAATGAAACATTTGCCGGAACTCGTCTGTGGTCAGGCTCAAAAAATGGAGTAAAAGAATCATTTTATGAAATTATTGGTGATCGTCTAGCAATCTATTCAAATGGCGATTATCGTAGCCCTTGGGTTTTTCATAATAACACAAGAGATGGCAGTGCCTATTTTATGCCAATGAATGAAAAAGGAGTCCGGCATAATTTAGGACGGGGAGATAGGCACTTCAGTGGTGCTTGGATCAACAATATCTTTATTGGTCAAAGCGCTGTAAACCTTGGGACCTATGTCTGGGATATCCTAACTTGTTTCGGTCAACTTTCAAAATATAATTGGGATTTCAAAGACAAGACTGTATCAAGACACATTTCTGGTGTTTTAACTAAGTATGGCTTTAAGTAGAAAGGTTACAAAAAAATGAAAGAAAACACTTATGTATCAATCATCACAGATCTAGCAAATCAATTGGCTAGTAAATCAATCAATGAAGCTGAGTTCAAAGCACGTTTGACTGAATCACAACAGGAAAAAGAACAGCTCATTAAAGAGCTGGAAATCTATCGCTCTGTCCTTGAATCTGACAAAGATTTGAAGGACCTATTTGAAGAAGTTAAGAATAAAAATGAGGTAAATGCTTAATGAATTATAAAGTACAGTTTAAATCCTATGATCCCGTAGCCAATGCCACAAAAGTTTCCATCAAGCAAGATTATCCATACCGGGTATTTGAAGAATCCCTTCCAAATAACCGCATGGGAGATGAAGAATCAACTCTCGTGGAAGCTGTTCTAAACCTTGTACGGATGGAATTAGACCCTTCTGGAGCTATCGTGGCCCTCAAGAAAGAGCTTGACAAATCTGTTGATGCCAATAAGAACGCTATCCTGAAGATTCAAGAACTCACTCAAGAGAACGAAAAGAAAGATGTCCTAATCCAAAATAACAAAGCTCTTGCTGATTGGTCTGTCCTTGTAGCTGTAACTAATCAAGACAATCCACTTGATCCAACTCTCTACAAGCGAGCGCTTGAGCTTGTGGAAGCTGCTCAAGTAGGCAAGACCTACAAACAACATGACATCTTCACCTTGATTGATCCAGACCACACTGAAAAATTCAGTGAAGGGAAACGTGTTCTTGTTCAAGTCAACTATGATTTCACCTACAATGGCGAATCCATCAAAGACTTGAAAGGCCCACTTCTCCAAAATGGGAAACTGGCAATCTACAATTGGGAAGTTCCCAAAGAAGAGAAGCAAAACAAGCCATCAGGAGATCTTGAAACTCAACCAGTAGCACACCCTGAATCTTAATTGATAGGAGTGTGATTGATGTATCAAGAACCAGATGGAATTTTTGGAATTATTGAAGTAGTACGTGACTTCTATGATCACGGAATTGATGAACACATGATTGTATTTCTTTTGATGGCCATTGTGGCTCTAGATATCGTTTTAGGTGTAGCTAGAGCATGGGCCTATCATGAGTTCTCAAGTAGAAAATGGAGAAAAGGGCTAGTAAGTCACACAGCTATGATTTTAATCACAGCCATTGGCTATCCATTCGCCCTATACATGAATCTTGGACCCGTAGTTGATGCCTTCATCGTCGCAATGATGGCAGCCTACGGTTCCAGCATCCTTGCCAGCCTTTCGGCTTTAGGAGTTGAAATTCCTGGCCTAGATCGTCTTGTGAAACAAAATATTGATCATGAGAAATTTCAGTTAAAAGATGGCTTGGAAGAGCCAAACAAATTGATCAAAAAAGGAGAAAAGAAAAATGAATCAAATCACTGATATTGTAACAAGTAGCGCAATGAGTATTCTTGTAATTTTGGTTGGAATTGTTGTTCAGGCAGTCAAGAAATATCTCTTGACTCGTGGAGGGAAGAAAGCTCTTGAAGTTGCTGAAATCCTTGCAAATAACGCTGTAAATGCCACTGAACAAGTAGCAGGGACATTGGACATCCACGGAAAGGATAAGATGGAGCATGCTAAAACTAGCTTGATTGAAGGACTAGAAGCATATAACATCAATTTGACCAATGACCAATTGAACACATTCATTGAAGCCGCTGTGAAAAAAGCAAATGAACAATGGAAGAAATGAGGCTCTAAAATGGTAGCAACAAATGATATTTTAAACTATTCAGAATCTTTGGCTGATCAAGGTGTGGGAGCTGATGCAGATGGTTCATACGGAACCCAATGTGTGGACCTACCAAATTCAATTTCTATAAACTTCTTCGGGAAAGCTCTCTGGGGAAATGCTATTGACTTACTTAATTCAGCCGCTGGGTTAGGGTATGAAGTAGTATATGATGCAGTAGGAGTCAATCCACGAGCAGGAGCCATCTTTGTCATGGATACAACTTACCTATATGGCCATCCTTATGGTCACACAGGAATTGTAATTGAGGATAGCGATGGAGTCACTATGAAAACCATTGAACAGAACATTGATGGAAATGCTGATTCCCTCTATGTCGGAGGTCCAGCACGTTACAACACACGCAACTTTGATGGAATTGTTGGATGGTTCTATTTCCCAACTGATGAAACATCTGTGGCATTTGAACAGCCAGAACCATCAGAACCATTGACAATTGAATCAAATGGATTTCATCCAGAAACAGGAACATTCACTGTTGAAGTATCTGCTCTAAATGTACGAGCTGAAGCCGGTATTGGAGCTGAGATTGTAGCTGTGTATAGTGTAGGTCAAGAAATCAACTATGATGGATGGATTGACAATGATGGCTACATTTGGATCTCTTACATTGGCGGTTCTGGAAATCGTAGATATGTGGCTGTAGGACAGTCTGAAAACGGGCAACGCATCACAGACTTTGGATCTTTTAAATAGATCTCTGTGATTTGTAGAATAAGAGGATTTAGATGAGCGGAAAAAATTCAACTAATCTGAAACAGACAAAAGGTGGGGAAGTCATCAAGCAAGGTGACTCCTCATCCATCTTTGAATATGAATTATTAGACTATGATGGCAACAAATTCAGCTCTCTTGATGGCAAAAACGCTAAGATCAAAATAGCAAATGCCAAAGGAAAGAAGACAATTGAAACTGTTGTAGAAAATTCTAAAATTCAGTTCAAACTTGAAAAAATTCTACCTACAGGCATCTATCAAGTTGAGGTTGAATGTGATGGTTTTATCTTCCCTAGCGATAAGAGTGCTAAAATTGATATAATTCAATCTATTGAAAATTATCAAATAAGCAACATTGTTGAAATTGATAAAGTCAACATTCAGGAAGAAATAGCTGCATACATGGCCACACATCAAATTCAGCCTTACAACGACAGCCAAATCATCAAGAGAATTGAAACACTGGAAAATAGACCACAAGCACATCCAGAGGTTATTGACTTAACAAACTATTTGACATCAGATCAATCGTATCAAACATTTGTGACCTACAGCGCTCTTCAATCTCAGATGACAACCAACATCAAGGAAAAGCATCTAGAACTTGGAATTGATGCCCTGATAGATGAGAAACTAAAAAATGGCGGTGATTCATTCATCACTGGCCATCAAGCAGAAAATATTTTTGCTTCAAAAGAAGAGCTTGCAGCTATCGTTTCACGAGTTCAAGCGCTAGAAAATAAAGCATAGTTTTCACCCTCCAAAATGGAGGGCTTTTTTCTGTTATAATAGACATTTCAAAGATTGTCTGTTATAACCTCAAATAGTTATTAAAAAATCTTTTCCTATTAAATGACTTTCATTTATGTCTAAGATGAAAAATAAAACTTGAACTTTCTTGGAAGCTATGCTAAACTAACAATGTGAGCAATGAACTTGTGGAGTTTTAGAAGTCAGTACCTAAAACAGACCCTAAAATCTAAAAACAGCGATATAATTGAGTTTTAGAAACTCCCACCGGCTCCATATTTTTATTCATGGAAGATTACTCAAGAGGCTTAAGAGGCCGTGTTGGAAACGCGGTAGGCGTGTAAAAGCGTGCGTGGGTTCGAATCCCATGTCTTCCGTTGTTGAGACATCATTGTGTAGCAGTGATGTTTTTTTGTACAATAAAGAGTCCCAAAAATAGACAAGTGAGGGAGGAGAAAAAGTGATTGCACAGCTAGATACCAAATCAGTCTATACCTTTATGGAAAGCCTTGTGACTATAAAAGACTATGTTCAAGTGGCTAAAAGCATGGGGTATGGCGCATTGGGAATCATGGATATAGATAATTTATATGGTGCTTATGAATTTATCGAAGCCTGTCAGGCCCACAAGCTCAGCCCCTTGGTCGGTTTAGAAATTGGACTAGAGGTAGACAATGAAACAATTCCGTTTCGGATGATCGCTCTGTCAACGAAGGGCTACCAGAATCTGATGAAGATGTCGACCGTCAAAATGATGGGGAAGAGCAGTTGGCAGGATGCGAAGCACCTAACAGAAGGAGTAGCAGTCATTGTCCCAGCACCTTTTGCTAGTGGAGACTTGCCACTTGGTCTAGATTACTTCATCGGAGTTTTTGCGGATACGCCGGTCCAAGAGTTTAGTCACCCTGTGATTCCTCTACATACTGTTCGATTTTTTGAGGCTGGGGATGTGGAAGCCATGCAGATGCTGGCAGCCATCAAGGACAATCAAAGCTTGACAGAAACAGGGCCAATTGATCCTACAACAGTCCTAAAAACTCCTCAGGATTTACAGAATGATTTGGCAGAGCGATTTCCGCAAGCCATCACAAATCTGGAAAACCTTGTCCAAGGGATTCAATATGATATTGATACTCAGTTGAAATTGCCTCGCTTCAATCCTCAGAAACCAGCTGTTGCGGAATTGAGAGAATTAGCTCAAGCGGGTCTTCTTCGAAAGAACTTGACTAGTCCGCTCTATCAAGAACGTTTGGAGCATGAATTAGACATTATTCACCAAATGGGCTTTGATGATTATTTCTTGATTGTCTGGGATCTTCTTCGTTTCGGACGAAGTCAGGGATATTATATGGGAATGGGGCGTGGGTCTGCTGTAGGCTCACTGGTAGCCTATGCATTAGGAATTACAGGGATTGATCCTGTGGAGAAGAACCTCCTGTTTGAGCGCTTTTTAAATGTGGAGCGCTATACCATGCCGGATATTGATATTGATATTCCTGATATCTATCGTCCAGAATTTATCCGTTATGTGCGAGACCGTTATGGGAGTTACCATGCGGCTCAGATCGTGACCTTTTCAACCTTTGGGGCCAAACAAGCCATTCGAGATGTTTTTAAACGTTTTGGGGTCCCAGAGTACGAATTAACCTCCATTACCAAGCGGATTGGCTTTAGGGATACACTGACGACAGCGTATGAACAGAATCTAGCTTTTCGACAAGTGATTCATAGTCGAGCAGAATTTGAACGTGGCTTTGAAATTGCCAAAAGAATTGAGGGCCAACCTAGACAGACCTCGATCCATGCGGCGGGTGTTGTGATGAGTGACCAGGATTTGACGGATCACATTCCTCTCAAGTATGGAGAAGACATGTTTGTCACCCAGTACGATGCTCATGCGGTTGAAGCCAATGGTCTATTGAAGATGGATTTTTTGGGTCTGCGAAACTTAACCTTTGTTCAAAAAATGAAGGAAGCCGTCTATGAAAAATACCAAGAAGAGATCGTGATTGAAGCCATTGATTTAGAAGATCCAGAAACCTTGGCCTTATTTGCTGCTGGGGATACCAAGGGGATTTTCCAATTTGAACAGACTGGAGCCATTCGCCTCTTGAGACGTGTGAGACCCAATCATTTCGAAGAAGTGGTAGCGACCACCTCTCTCAATCGTCCAGGAGCTAGTGATTACATTGATAATTTCGTCAAAAGAAAGCACGGCCAAGAAAAAGTTGAGATTTTAGATCCAGCTATTGAAGAAATCTTACGGCCCACTTATGGGATCATGCTCTACCAAGAGCAGGTCATGCAGGTTGCCCAGCGTTTTGCAGGCTTTAGTCTAGGGAAAGCCGATATTTTACGTCGGGCTATGGGCAAAAAAAATGCAGCTGAAATGCACAAGATGGAAGACGATTTTGTCGCAGGTGCTCTTAAACTTGGACATACGGAAGAAAAAGCCAAAGAGGTCTTTGCGATTATGGAAAAATTCGCAGGCTATGGGTTTAACCGTTCCCATGCCTATGCCTATTCTGCCTTGGCCTTTCAGATGGCCTATTTCAAGGTCCATTATCCAGATGTTTTCTTTGATGTCATGCTCAATTATTCGAGCAGCGATTATCTGACAGATGCTCTCCAGTTTGATTTTAAAGTCGCGCCATTATCCATCAACACCATCCCTTACAGAGATAAGTTCCAGGATCGAAAAATTTACTTGGGAATGAAAAATATCAAGGGACTCCCGAGAGATTTAGCCTATTGGATCATTGATAATCGTCCCTTTGAAAGTGTCGAAGATTTTATTTTACGCCTCCCCAATCAGTATCATAAATTGCCTTTGTTAACACCTTTAGTGGAGCTTGGACTGTTTGACATCTTTGAAAAAAATAGACGCAAGGTGCTTCACAATTTGCCGAATTTGTTTGTCTTTGCTGATGAGCTAGGTAGTTTATTTGCAGATTCTAACTATTCTTGGACAGAAGCGGAGGACTTTAGCCAGGCTGAAAAATATGAGAAGGAAGAGGCCATTATTGGCGTCGGGCTCAGTACCCACCCATTGGTGGCAATTGGGCAAACGAGTCCCTACGAGATTCAGCCAATTTCCCAATTAGTTCAAGGAGAGCAGGCGCGAATCCTCATAGAGGTGCAAGCCATCCGGACCATTCGAACCAAGTCAGGTGATCTCATGGCTTTCTTACAAGTCAGTGATACCAAGAAAAAATTGGATGTGACCCTTTTCCCTGAAACCTACAATCGATTTTCCTCCTTGATAAAAGAAGGTGGCTTTTATTACTTGACAGGGAAGATACAAGAGCGTGATGGGCGCTTGCAGATGATTCTAGCAGAGGCGCAACTGGCAACCAATGAAAAGTTCTGGATCCAGTTGCTCGATCATCGTCAGGATAAAACGATTCTTTCTATCTTGAAAAAATATCCGGGCCCATATCCTGTGATATTACGCTATGAAGACGAGAAAAAAACTCTTCAATTGAAGGGCTATACCGTCCAGAAAAACAAAGAATTGGAAGATGAACTAAAGAATCTTGTTATGAAAACGATTTATCGGTAAAAACTGCGAAAAATACGAGAATTTTAGTCTTCTTTGTGTTATAATTACGTAGAATGTAAAAGAAAAAAAAGGAGCAAACAACGAAATGAAACGTATTGCTGTTTTAACTAGTGGTGGAGATGCCCCTGGTATGAATGCTGCCATCCGTGCAGTTGTTCGTCAAGCAATTTCAGAAGGAATGGAAGTTTTCGGTATCTATGATGGATATGCGGGAATGGTTGCTGGTAAAATTCAGCCCCTTGACGCCTCATCTGTTGGAGATATTATTTCCCGTGGTGGTACCTTCCTTCATTCAGCTCGTTACCCTGAATTCGCACAACGCGAAGGTCAATTAAAAGGGATCGAGCAATTGAAGAAACACGGGATCGAAGGTGTTGTCGTTATTGGTGGAGATGGTTCTTACCATGGTGCGATGCGCTTGACTGAGCTTGGATTCCCAGCTGTGGGTCTTCCTGGTACGATCGACAACGATATCGTAGGAACTGACTTTACAATTGGTTTTGATACGGCAGTCACAACTGCAATGGACGCGATCGATAAGATCCGTGATACTTCATCTAGTCACCACCGTACTTTCGTTATCGAAGTGATGGGACGTAATGCTGGAGATATCGCTCTTTGGGCAGGGATTGCATCTGGTGCAGATGAAATCATCATCCCTGAAGAAGGATTCAAGATCGAAGATGTTGTTGAGAGCATCAAAGAAGGTTACGCAAAAGGTCGTACCCACAACATCATCATCTTGGCTGAAGGCGTGATGTCTGCAGATGAATTTGGTAAAGCTTTGAAAGAAGCTGGTGATGAAAGTGACCTTCGTGTGACTGAGCTTGGCCACATCCAACGTGGTGGTTCACCTACTGCGCGTGACCGTGTTCTTGCATCACGTATGGGAGCACACGCAGTTAAATTGTTGAAACAAGGAATCGGTGGTGTAGCCGTTGGTATCCGCAATGAAAAAATGGTGGAAAATCCAATCCTTGGTAACGCAGAAGAAGGAGCCCTCTTTAGCTTGACAGAAGATGGTAAGATTGTGGTAAACAATCCACATAAAGCTGATCTTGGTCTTGCCGAGTTGAACCGTAGCTTGTCTTCAATTTAATTTTATTTCATAAATTCGTTAACCTTGTCTTAAAAAGACAGATATATTTAAAAAGGAGTCATATATATCATGAACAAACGTGTAAAAATCGTTGCAACTTTGGGTCCTGCGGTAGAAATCCGTGGTGGTAAAAAATTTGGTGAAGATGGATACTGGGCTGAAAACCTTGACGTTGAAGCTTCAGCACAAAACATTGCTAAATTGATCGAAGCTGGCGCTAACACTTTCCGTTTCAACTTCTCACACGGTGACCACCAAGAACAAGGTGAACGTATGGCAACTGTTAAACGTGCAGAAGAAATCGCTGGTAAAAAAGTTGGTTTCCTTCTTGATACAAAAGGTCCTGAAATCCGTACTGAATTGTTTGAAGGTGAAGCTAAAGAGTATTCATACAAAACTGGTGAACGTATCCGCGTTGCTACAAAACAAGGCATCAAATCAACTCGTGATGTTATCGCATTGAACGTTGCTGGTGGACTTGACATCTTCGATGACGTTGAAGTTGGACACCAAGTATTGGTTGACGATGGTAAATTGGGTCTTCGTGTTGTAGAAAAAGACGCTGCAAAACGTGAATTTGTCGTTGAAGTTGAAAATGATGGTATCATCGCTAAACAAAAAGGTGTCAACATCCCTAACACTAAGATTCCTTTCCCAGCACTTGCTGAACGCGATAACGACGATATCCGCTTCGGTTTGGAACAAGGTATCAACTTCATCGCGATCTCATTCGTACGTACTGCAAAAGACGTAAATGAAGTTCGTGCAATCTGCGAAGAAACTGGTAATGGACACGTTCAATTGTTTGCGAAGATCGAAAACCAACAAGGTATCGATAATTTAGATGAAATCATTGAAGCTGCAGACGGTATTATGATTGCTCGTGGTGACATGGGTATCGAAGTACCATTTGAAATGGTTCCAGTTTACCAAAAAATGATTATCACTAAAGTGAATGCTGCTGGTAAAGTTGTTATCACTGCAACAAACATGCTTGAAACAATGACTGAAAAACCACGTGCAACTCGTTCTGAAGTATCTGACGTCTTCAACGCTGTTATCGATGGTACTGATGCTACAATGCTTTCAGGTGAATCTGCAAATGGTAAATACCCACTTGAGTCAGTTACAACAATGGCTACAATCGACAAGAACGCTCAAACTCTTCTTAAAGAATACGGACGTTTGAACTCAGATTCATTTGAACGTAACTCTAAGACAGAAGTTATGGCTTCAGCTGTTAAAGATGCTACAAACTCAATGGATATCAAATTGGTTGTAACTCTTACTAAGACTGGTCACACAGCACGTTTGATTTCTAAATACCGTCCAAATGCTGATATCTTGGCATTGACATTTGACGAATTGACAGAACGTGGATTGATGTTGAACTGGGGTGTTATCCCAATGTTGACAGAAGCTCCATCATCAACTGATGACATGTTTGAAATTGCTGAACGCAAAGCAGTTGAAGCTGGTCTTGTACAATCTGGTGATGATATCGTTATCGTTGCAGGTGTACCACTTGGTGAAGCAGTTCGTACAAACACAATGCGTATCCGTACAGTACGTTAATAGACAATTATATCTGAAAGCCTTGCTGGTTGATCTGAAAGGATTGACCGCGAGGTTTTTCTTTTTATTGTTTAGTGTGTTGACAAGAATTCTCACTAATGCTTACTTTCTCTTTTTTAAAGATCAAAAACATGGTATAATAAATAAAAAGGAAGGGAGACATACATGCCAAGGAGAGATTTAATTAGAAATGTCATCATTGTTGGTGTACTGGTTTTGGCACTGATTTTGCTTCGAATCTTTGTATTTCATCCATTTAGTATCAATGATAAGATGGCCAATGCTTCTGTGAAAACTGGAGATCTTGTGGTAGCGACTAGAAATGCTCAGGTAGATCGCAGTGATTTGGTCTTATACAAGGTCGGTGGAAAAGAATACCTTGGACGTGTTATTGCCAAAGAAAACGACGAAGTCAGCTACGTAGATGATGTCCTCTATTTGAATGGACAGGCAACACCAGAACCTTACCTAAATAAAATGCTGAATAAACACTTGGCGGCTCCAACGAGTAATGGGTATTATACGGATGATTTCTTCTTATCAGAGTTAAAAGGGACCAAGGCTGGTCGTGTCCCATCCGATACTTATCTAGTCTTAAATGATAACCGTGGAGATACAGAAGATAGCCGTGAGTTTGGTTATATCCATAAAAATCAGATCGAAGGAGTCGTGAATCTGCGTCTCTATCCCCTCAATAAATTTGGATTTATAAAAGTAGAAGAATAGCCGAAAGGCTATTTTTTTTTATAAATATCAATATGAACTAGTTTTTTTTTCCATTTTTGTGGTAAGATGTTCATTAAATAATTTTTTAGGAGGAGAATGCTATGCAGTATGCTTTGGAAATTTTACCAAGTTTGTTAAAGGGAGCAAGCCTCACCTTGCAAGTGTTTGCTTTCGTATTGATTTTATCGATTCCACTAGGAATCGTTGTTTCCTTTTTGCTTCAATTGCGCTCAAAGATCCTGCATGGACTCCTAACAATTTATATCTGGATCATGCGAGGAACCCCTCTTTTGCTTCAGTTGATCTTTATTTATTACGTCCTTCCAAGTATTGGGATTCGAATTGATCGGTTGCCTGCAGCTATCATAGCCTTCACTCTCAATTATGCAGCCTATTTTGCAGAAATCTTCCGTGGAGGAATTGTCGCCATTCCGACAGGTCAGTATGAGGCGGCCAAGGTCTTAAAATTGAGTTCATGGCAAACAATTCGCTATATCATTTTGCCTCAGGTGGTGAAGATCGTTCTTCCAAGTGTCTTCAATGAAGTCATGTCCTTGATTAAAGATACCTCCTTGGTCTATGCTCTGGGAATTAGTGATTTGATCCTGGCTAGTCGGACGGCAGCCAATCGTGATGCCAGTCTAGCACCCATGTTTTTAGCGGGAGCTATTTATTTAATCCTCATTGGGATCGTGACCATCATTGCCAAGCGAGTTGAAAAGAACTTTTCATATTATAAATAGGAGGAGAAGCATATGTTAGAATTAAAACAAATTTCGAAACGGTTTGGGGATAAGCAGATCTTATCAGATTTCAATCTTCTCGTTCCTGAAAAACAAATCGTCGCCATTGTTGGACCTTCTGGAGGAGGAAAGACCACCTTGCTTCGCATGTTAGCTGGTCTTGAAACCATTGATTCTGGTCAGATCATCTACAATGGTGAAAACTTGCCTCTGGATGCCTTAGAAAAACGAAATCTTCTCGGTTTTGTCTTTCAAGATTTTCAATTATTTCCACATTTATCGGTCATGGAAAACCTTATCTTGTCTCCTGTTAAGACCATGAATGTGACTAAGGAAGAAGCGAGTAAAAAAGCCATGAGCTTACTGGAGCGTTTGGGACTCGAACAACATGCGGATGCTTATCCCTTCTCTCTATCTGGTGGTCAGAAGCAACGGGTGGCATTGGCTCGTGCTATGATGATCGATCCAGAAATTATTGGCTATGATGAGCCGACTTCGGCCTTGGATCCAGAATTGCGATTAGAAGTTGAGAAGCTAATCTTGCAAAACCGTGAACTGGGGATGACTCAGATCGTTGTTACCCATGATATTCCATTTGCAGAAGCAATTGCGGATGTTCTTCTCAAGGTTGAGCCTAAATAGGAGGAGAGGATGAAACGAGTAATACCATGGTTGCTAGGTGTCCTTAGTCTCGTTCTTCTGACTGCCTGTGGACAGACAGTGAGTGATCCTAAAGTGGACAACTGGCAAAAATACCAAAAAGAGCAGTCCATCACGATTGGTTTTGATAATACTTTCGTTCCCATGGGCTTTGAACAAAAAGATGGGAGCTACGCTGGTTTTGATATTGATTTGGCCAATCAAGTCTTTGAATCTTATGGGATTCATGTCAACTGGCAACCCATTGATTGGGATATGAAAGAGACGGAACTGAAAAATGGGACCATTGATGCCATCTGGAATGGCTATTCTGCAACAGATGAACGTCGGGAAAGTGTTGCTTTTACCAAGCCCTATATGAAAAATGAACAAGTCTTGGTCACTAAGAAAGCCTCTGGGATCCAATCAGTCGATGGGATGAAAGAGAAACGATTAGGTGCCCAGACCGGATCGTCTGGCTATATGGATTTTGAAGCCAATCCTAAAATCTTAAAAAATAAGGTTAAAAATCAAAAGGCTACCCAATACCAGAGTTTCAACGAGGCGCTGATCGATCTTCAGAATGATCGGATCGATGGCCTCTTAATCGACCGTGTCTATGCCAACTATTATCTGCAGACGGAAGGAATTTTAAAAGACTACAATGTCTTTCCTGTCGGGTTTGAGACAGAATCCTTTGCGGTAGGAGTGCGCAAGGCGGATAAAACTTTGAAGAAAAAAATTGATGAAGCCTTCGTAAAACTCTATCAAAAGGGCCAATTCCAAAAGATTTCTAAGAAGTGGTTCGGAACGGATGTAGCAACAGACGACATCAAGTAAAAAAGAGAGTGGGACAGAAATCGGTAATTCGTTAGAATTCGATTTCGTCGTCCCACCTCCGCACAGTTGAGTAGGGCTGTAAAAGCTGATGAAATCAGCGTAGTAGAGCCCACTCAACCACTGCGTCTTGCTCGACAATCCAAAAACAATTGAGAGGCTAGGACTTTTGTCCCAGCCTCTTTTAGTCGGTTTTATTAGTAATTTGATGGAAAATCTTTTGCCACGTTTCATGGCGACGCCAGAGACTGGTATGGATTTGACCGTCTAGTTCATAACGGATAAGTTTGGTCTTTTGGCTGATGGACTCCAGTTCAAAGTTTTGGAATTGAACTTGGTCGCTTGCGAGTGCCTCCATTAATTCCGCCTTGTGGTGTTCGTGACCGGTATCGTCAATCAAGGTATAATTATCCGCTAGCAGTGTATCAAATTCTTGCTTAGCATAGAGGATTTTTTCGTAGGTCAAGAGTTTCTTTTCAACGTTTTCGATCAGCTCATCCTCAGGAATTGAGCTAGGTTCCACATGGACGTCAATGTCAAAGACTCCAAACTCATCTTTCAGGAGATCCTCAACTTCTTCTGTGATCGCATGGCTTTCATAGACTGAAAGATCGGGATTCATTTCCAAGACAACGTCCAGATAGATATTGCTTCCGTAGGTCCGTCCGCGTTGAGATTTCACACGCGCAATCTTAGGTAGTTTTAAAATAGCTTTTTCGTAATCTTCGAGGAGGCTATCATCAAAGCCGTCTGAAAGACTAAAGGAAGATTCCATAAAAATATCGTAGGCTGTTTTGAGGATAAAGAAGGTGATGATGATGGCTACGATTTTATCGACAATTGGATAGTTAAAAGCACTAGCAGCGATCGCGATCGACGTTCCAAGAGATGTGACGACGTCTGAAAGATTGTCTTTTGCGGCTGCTTTTAAGGCTTTTGATTTGGCCCGTTTGGCTAAGCGAAGATTGTAGAAATAAACGCCTAGCATGACAAGGGCTGATCCAACTCCGACAATGGCCCCTAAAGGATCAATGACAGTGGTTTCCCTACTGAGGATTTTCTGAACGGTATCTCGTAGGACATCGAAGCCCACATAAAACATGATGATGGAAGTTACCAGGCTAGCTAGATCTTCAATCTTCCAATGACCAAATCGGTGGTCGCGGTCAGCTGGCTGGCGGGCCATGCGAATGCCGATGAGAAGGGCGACGTTACTGATAATATCGGATAAGTTATTAAAACCATCCGCGACCAAACTGGAGGAGTGAAGGAGATGTCCTGTTGCTAATTTAGCTGCGGAAAGAATCAGGTAGGCGACAATACTGATCAGGGCTCCACGTTCGGCTAGTTTTAAATTACTTTGTGATTGATTCACTGATAACTCCTCCAGGCTTCTGTAGATTTCCTCCTAAGCGAAAAACTTGGATCGTTGTTAATGAGGAAATATTCGTTCTTCTTAAGCCTTTATTATAGCCTTTTTGAGTGCAAAATTCAAATGATGCCAACTGTTTCCAAAAGGAGAAAGGGCGAAAATGTGGTATAATAGAACGATTGAATGAATGAGGAGTATGAGATGAATCCTTTATTGAATGGTATGAATGATCGCCAGGCAGAGGCGGTCCAAACGACAGAAGGTCCCCTTTTGATCATGGCGGGAGCTGGTTCTGGTAAGACACGTGTCCTGACCCACCGGATCGCTTACTTGATCGATGAAAAAATGGTCAATCCTTGGAATATTTTGGCCATTACCTTTACCAATAAAGCCGCTCGGGAGATGAAAGAGCGAGCTTACCAGTTAAATCCAGCCACCCAAGATTGCTTGATCGCCACCTTCCACTCCATGTGTGTGCGTATCCTTCGACGCGATGCGGATCATATTGGCTACAATCGCAATTTTACCATTGTCGATCCAGGTGAGCAACGGACCTTGATGAAGCGGATTTTGAAGTCCTTGAACTTGGATCCTAAAAAATGGAATGAACGGACCATCTTGGGGACTATTTCCAATGCCAAAAATGACCTGATCGATGAAGTGGCCTATGCTGCCCAGGCTGGAGATATGTATACCCAGATCGTCGCCAAGTGCTATGAGGCTTATCAAAAGGAACTCCGTCAGTCAGAAGCAGTGGACTTTGATGATTTGATCATGCTGACCTTGCGTCTTTTTGATCAGCATCCAGATGTGCTGACCTATTACCAGCAGAAGTTCCAATACATCCACGTAGACGAGTATCAAGATACCAACCATGCCCAATACCAGTTGGTCAAACTCTTGGCTTCACGCTTTAAAAATATCTGTGTCGTTGGGGATGCGGACCAGTCTATTTATGGCTGGCGGGGAGCAGATATGCAGAATATCCTGGACTTTGAGAAGGATTATAAGGAAGCTAAGGTCGTCCTCCTAGAAGAGAATTATCGCTCGACCAAGACGATCTTGCAAGCAGCCAATGATGTCATCAAAAACAATCGCCACCGCCGTCCGAAGAATCTCTGGACACAAAATGAAGACGGGGAAGAAATTGTCTATTACAGGGCTAATGATGAGCAGGATGAAGCTGTCTTTGTTGCTAAAACGATTGAAGAGCTTAGTCGCGAAGCTGGCTACAAACACCGTGATTTTGCCGTTCTCTACCGGACCAATGCTCAGTCACGGACCATTGAAGAAGCGCTACTCAAGTCCAACATTCCCTACACCATGGTGGGGGGCACCAAGTTCTACAGCCGAAAGGAAATTCGGGATGTCATTGCTTATCTGAACTTGATTGCCAACCTCAGTGACAATATCAGTTTTGAGCGCATTATCAATGAACCCAAGCGGGGAATCGGGCCAGGTACAGTGGATAAGATTCGCGACTTTGCCCAAATGCAAGAGTCCTCACTCCTAGATGCTTCAGCCAATATCATGCTCTCTGGCATCAAAGGAAAGGCAGCCCAAGCCATCTGGGACTTTGCCAATCTCATTCTTGATTTGAGAGAAAGATTGGACCAGCTGACCATTACAGAGTTGGTCGAAGAAGTCCTTGACAAGACTGGTTATATGACAGCTCTAACCAATCAGGGGAATTTGGAAAGTCAGGCCCGCATCGAGAATATCCAAGAGTTCCTGTCTGTTACCAAGAATTTTGATGAAAACGGGGAAACCGTCGACGACGAATCAGGCGTGGAAACCTTGAGTCGTTTCTTGAACGATTTGGCTTTGATTGCCGATACAGATGATGGGGCCCAAGAAACTTCAGAAGTGACCTTGATGACTCTTCACGCGGCTAAGGGATTGGAGTTCCCAGTCGTCTTCTTGATTGGAATGGAAGAAAATGTCTTTCCTCTTAGTCGTGCGGCTGAGGATCCAGATGAGTTAGAAGAAGAACGTCGTCTGGCTTATGTAGGTATTACACGGGCAGAGAAGGTTCTCTTCTTGACCAATGCCAACTCACGTTTGCTCTTTGGACGGACTAGCTACAACAGGCCAACGCGTTTCATCAATGAAATTAGCTCGGATTTATTGTCCTACCAAGGATTAGCTCGTCCAGCCAACACTAGCTTTAAGGCTTCTTATAGCAATGGAGGCGGAACGACCTTTGGAAAAGGGATGAGCCTGTCACAAGCCCTTCAAGAGCGCAAGAGACAAGCAGCTCCAAGTACTCTCACGTCATCAAGCCTCCCCTTTGGCAATAGCAACCGTTCTAGCGCCAAAGAGAGCGTCGCTTGGTCCATTGGCGACATTGCCATTCACAAGAAGTGGGGTGAAGGAACCGTGCTTGAAGTATCTGGTAGTGGTAGTACCCAAGAACTCAAGATCAACTTCCCAGAAGTGGGGCTCAAAAAACTCTTGGCCAGTGTTGCTCCGATTGAAAAGAAATAAACTGAAACCAGTAAGCTTAGCTTGCTGGTTTTGATTTTACAGGTGGCATGATATAATATACTAAGAATAGAGAAAGAGGCATGCTATGAACGAAATCAAGTGCCCCAACTGTGGGGAAGTCTTTACAGTCAACGAAAGTCAATACAGCGAACTCTTGTCACAGGTACGGACAGCTGAGTTTGACAAGGAAATTCATGAGCGGATTCGGCAAGAGTTGGCTTTAGCTGAGCAAAAGGCCCTTAATGAACAGCAAGAGAAGTTAGCAAAGAAGGACCAAGAAATTGCCCAGTTACAGAACCAGATTCAACAGTTTGATACCGAAAAAGAATTGGCCAAAAAAGAGGTGGAGCAAACGGCTAGCCAAAGCCTGCTAGAGAAAGAAAAAGAAGTGCAAGCACTGGAAAATCAGTTGGCCACCTTGCGCTTGGAGCATGAGAATCAACTGCAAAAAACACTGTCTGATCTAGAGAAAGAAAGAGATCAGGTCAAAAATCAGCTCCTATTACAAGAAAAAGAAAACGAGCTTTCTCTGACTTCTGTTAAGCAAAACTATGAGGCTCAGCTAAAGGCGGCCAATGAACAGGTCGAGTTCTACAAGAATTTTAAGGCCCAACAATCAACCAAGGCCATCGGGGAAAGTCTGGAGCAGTATGCGGAAAGTGAATTCAACAAGGTTCGCAGTTTTGCCTTTCCAAATGCCTATTTTGAAAAGGACAACAAGGTCTCTGCGCGTGGGTCTAAAGGCGACTTTATCTTCCGCGAGTGCGATGAAAATGGGGTGGAGATTATCTCCATCATGTTTGAGATGAAGAATGAAGCCGACGGGACAGAGAAGAAGCATAAGAATGCCGATTTCTACAAGGAATTGGACAAGGACCGTCGAGAAAAGAACTGTGAGTATGCGGTTTTAGTGACCATGCTTGAAGCAGATAACGACTACTTTAACACAGGGATTGTCGATGTCAGCCACGAGTATGAGAAGATGTATGTCGTCCGTCCTCAGTTCTTTATCCAGATCATTGGGCTCCTGCGTAATGCGGCCCTTAATTCCCTTAAATACAAGCAGGAATTGGCGCTTGTCCGTGAACAAAATATTGATATTACCCACTTTGAAGAGGACCTAGATGCCTTTAAAGTAGCCTTTGCTAAGAACTACAATTCGGCTTCTGTCAACTTTGGCAAGGCTATCGATGAAATCGACAAAGCCATCAAGCGGATGGAAGAAGTCAAGAAATTCCTCACCACATCAGAAAACCAACTTCGCCTCGCTAACAACAAGTTGGATGATGTTTCCGTTAAAAAATTGACTCGGAAAAATCCAACCATGAAAGCTAAGTTTGATGCTCTGAAAGGAGAATAATCTTTGTATTCAGCTAAGAACGCTACCTTGTCCATGAATGGGAAAACCATGGACTATGTGACATTTGGAAAAGGAAAGGACGCTCTAGTAATTATACCAGGCTTGGGGGATGGGTTACAGACCGTTAAAGGAAAGGCACAGCTCTTTTCTCTCTCGTATCGTCTACTTGCTAAGCGATATAAGATCTATGTTTTTTCTCGAATCAATGAGTTGAGACAGGGCTATACGACGCGGGATATGGCAGCAGATGTAGCAGAAGCAATGGAGACACTAAACCTAGATACCGCTTATGTTATGGGGATTTCACAAGGTGGAATGATTGCCCAATGGTTGGTGGCGGATTTCCCTGAAAAGGTACAAAAGATCATTTTAGCTGTGACCACTGCAAAACCTCGTCAACTTCCTAGAGAACGAATTGAGCATTGGCAAAAACTTAGTCAATCTGGAAATTTTAAGCATCTCATGCTGGATATTGCAAAGCATTCCTATACGCAAAAGAGCTATCAAAAGTGGCGGTTGCTTTATAATATTATGGGTCGCTTGGGGCGAATCAAAGATGAAAATAGAATAGCCATTCAGTCTCAGTCTTGCCTGGAACATAATAGCCGTGAGGTCTTAAAGGAAATTCAGTGTCCAACCTTTGTCCTTGGTGCGCTTGAAGATGATGTGATTGGTGTGGACGGATCCAAGGAACTGGCAAAAGCGATTTCGGATTGTCAACTCCTCATTCTTAAGCATTCTGGGCATGCTCTTTATGAAGAAAATAAAGCATTTCAAGAGGCTGTCTGTGGATTCTTAAACTAAAAAACGCTGGAAAAATTTCCAGCGTTTTTATTTAAATCGCAAAGAGATCGTTTAGGTTTTCTGCCATGGTTGGGTGGGTAAAGATTTGTTTTGCGATGTAAGTATAAGGGATCTTGTTGTCCATCGCCATGGTAATCAGGTTGATGATTTCGCCTGCAGCTTCTCCAAAGAGCGTCACTCCAAGAATTTCTTTGGTTTCTGGGTTAACCACGGCTTTGAAGGCACCTCGAAGGTCTGCATTGACGTGTCCGCGTGGCATAGCAGCAACTGGCAATTCTTTAACAGCAACTGGAAGTTCTTTGTCACGTGCTTCTTGCTCGGTCAAGCCGACTTGGGCAAGTGGAGGAGCAATAAAGAGTGTTGTCGCATAATTTCTACGAGTTTCGAGATTGTAGCTACCATCGCCTGTGAGGTAGTTGAAGACAATGCGGAAGTCATCGAGTGACATGTAGGTGAATTGAGGGCCACCATTGACATCTCCAACTGCAAAGACACCAGGGACGCTGGTTTCCAAATAACGGTTGACTTGGATCGCTCCACGATCAGTGACTTGGATGTCTGTGTTTTCAAGACCAAGTCCAGCTGTGTTTGGCTTACGACCTGTTGCGTAGAGAAGGATATCGAACTCAAAGTCTCCCTTATCTGTGACAACCGTTAAGCTGTTTTGGCCATCTTTGATTTCTTGGGTATGAATGCCTTGCAAGAATTGAATACCGTCTTCTTCAAGGTAGCCTTTTGCAAGAGCTGCAATACTTGGCTCGATCCGTGGCAAGAATGTTTCAGAAGCATCCAATACCGTTACTTGGCTGCCCAAGGTATTATAGAGATGAGCAAATTCCAATCCGATTGGTCCACCACCAAGGACACCCAAGCGTTTAGGTAGGTTTTCCAAACGTTGAATGCCGGTTGAATCCACGGCAAATTTACTTTCAGCCAAACCTGGAATCGGAAGGACATTTGGCACAGCACCAGTATTAATAATAATGGTTTCAGCTGTCAATTCTTCCTTTTCATCTCCAGCTTGAATTTCGATGACCTTGTTAGAAACGAAACGAGCCGTCGCGTCGATAATGTCTACGCCAGTTCCAGCAATGGTTGCGTAGTTCTTGCCGTTGAGACGAGTCGTCACTGCATTTTTCTCATTCATAGCTTGCTCAAAATCCAAGCCTTTTTCTGCTGCAACAATCAAGGTCTTGGTTGGAATACAAGCGATATTGATACAAGTACCACCGTACATAGATTTGCTCTTTTCAATCAGAGCGACTTTTTTTCCTTGGCTTGATAATTTCGCTGCGAGTGTTTTACCAGCTTTACCAAATCCAATCACAATAACATCATACATTAACATATGTTACACCTTCTTTCGCTTTCTATTGTATCAAACCCATTTTAAAAAGTCTGAAATCTGCTACGGGATTTTTTGGAAGCTCATGGGGAGGGAGAAAGAGGGACAAGAAGTCTTGTTTCATGATATAATAAAGGGTCGGTGTCCCGGATGGTCACACAAGAGTTAGAAAGAGCAAATCAGATGGACGGAATTATCAATGTAAAAAAAGAAGCAGGCATGACCTCACATGATGTGGTCTTTAAACTGCGAAAAATCTTAGGAACTAAGAAGATCGGCCATGGGGGAACGCTGGATCCAGATGTGGTGGGAGTGCTTCCGATTGCAGTTGGCAAGGCGACCCGGATGGTCGAATTTATGCAAGATGAAGGCAAGATCTATGAAGGAGAAATCACTTTGGGATTTTCTACCACGACGGAGGATGCCAGCGGTGAAATCGTAGAGCAGACCCCAGTGGAAGCCCCTTTAGATGCAGCAGAGGTCGATCGCATGATTGCCCAAATGGTGGGAGAAATCGAGCAAGTACCACCTATGTATTCCGCGGTCAAGGTCAATGGACGTAAGCTCTATGAATATGCGCGGGCAGGAGAAGAAGTGGAACGCCCTGTCCGGCAGGTAACCATTTATGAATTCACACGCACCAGTGAGATTGGCTACGAGGAAGGTCTAGCCCGTTTTCGTTTCCGGGTCAAATGCAGCAAGGGCACCTATATCCGGACCTTGTCTGTGGACCTTGGTCAGAAACTGGGCTATGCTGCCCATATGTCTCATCTGACACGGACCAGTGCTGCCGGTTTGTTACTGGCTGATGCCCTGACCTTGGAAGAAGTGGCTGAAAAAGTAGCCCAAGGAGATTTGAGCTTCCTTCATCCTCTTGAAATTGGGACAGGAGATCTAGAAAAAGTAGAGCTGACAGCAGAAGAGGTTGGCGAAGTCCAAGTAGGACGCTTTATTCCAGTCGAGAGCGAAGCCAGAGAGTTAGCTGCTTTTTACCAAGGGAAATTGGTAGCCATTTTAGAAAAAAGAGAAGAACTTTACAAACCTCGAAAAGTTTTTCTAACAGAAAGTGTGTTACAATAAATTCATGAATATTCGTACGATAACAACTACTAACCAGATCCACTTAGAGAATGAGACAGTTTTGGTTCTGGGCTACTTTGATGGCCTGCATCTGGGGCATCAAGAACTCTTTAAAAAGGCGCGTCAGATCGCGGATGAAAAAGGCTTGAAGGTTGCTTTGTTAACCTTCCCTGAATCTCCTAAGTTGGCCTTTGTTCGCTACCAACCAGAATTGTTGCTCCATTTGCAAAGCCCTGAGGATCGGTTCCAAAAATTAAACGAACTAGGAGTGGATGAGCTCTTTCTCATTGATTTTACGACTGATTTTGCTTCTAAAACAGCTAAAGAATTTGTTGATCAATTTGTCAAAGCCTTGAGAGCCCGAGTTTTAATTGCTGGATTTGATTATAGTTTTGGCTCTGATAAGAAAACTGCCTCTGACTTAGCTGCTTATTTTGATGGTCAGGTGGAAGTCATTTCTCCTGTATTGGATCAGGGGGAAAAGATCAGTTCGACCCGCATCCGTCAAGCTGTCATAGAAGGACGGGTCAAAGAAGCTGCACGGTTGCTTGGTCATCCCTTGTCCAGTCGGGGAATTGTTGTCCATGGAGATGCGCGTGGTCGGACTATTGGTTACCCTACAGCCAATCTAGCGCCAATCGATCGGACCTATCTACCATCAGATGGAGTCTATGTAGTTGATGTCGATTTTAAAGGGCATACCTATCGGGGCATGGCTTCTGTCGGGAAGAATATTACCTTTGATGGGAAGGAGCTTCGGTTTGAAGTCAATCTTTTTGACTTTTCAGGAGACATCTACGGTCATACCCTGACCATTCACTGGTTAGATAAGATTCGAGAAATGGTCAAATTTGATGGGATAGATCAACTAGTGGCTCAACTAGAAGAAGATGAAGCAGTTTCACGAAACTGGACCGAGGATTAGGAAGCTACCTAGTCCTTTTTTCTGCTGTCTTTTGGGGAATAATGAAAGTGGTTTCTTTTTTTCTACTGAAATTCAGAAAAATCGTCGAGAAATCAAAAAAGCGCTTTTCAAGCACCTAATTTTTTTGTATAATAGAGTTAGATAGTTATATATAAAAAAAGAAGTGAACCACATGATTACATTATTTTTATCACCGAGTTGTACATCATGTCGAAAAGCTCGGGCTTGGTTAAAAAAGCACGATGTTCCATTTAAAGAACACAATATAATGACAAGTCCTTTGAGCAAACAGGAGTTGACAAGTATATTGGCCTTGACCGAAAACGGAACAGACGACATTATTTCAACTCGTTCAAAAATTTTTCAAAAATTGGATGTTGATGTTGAAGATTTATCGATCTCAGCCTTGATTCATCTGATTGAGGAAAATCCAAGTCTCTTACGGAGACCGATTATTTTAGATAACAAGCGCATGCAAATCGGCTTTAACGAAGACGAAATTCGGGCCTTCTTGCCGCGGAGTTATCGAAAACAAGAGTTACGCTCTGCCACTCTAAGAGCAGAAATAAACTAAGAAGTATGTCGAATGCAAAAAAATTATAGTTACCCACTGGACTTATCGTGGAGCACTGAAGAGCTTGCTTCAGTGCTTTCTTTTTACAATAAAGTTGAAGAAGCCTATGAAAGTAAGGTAGAGGCCAAAGAATACATGGAAGCCTACCGCGCTTTTAAGAAGGTCGTGCCTAGTATCGGAGAAGAAAAACGTCTCGGACGGGAGTTCGAAGAAGTGAGCGGTTATTCTCTCTATCGTGCGACCCAGGCTGCAAAGCAAAAAGAGGAAGGGTGGTTTTCTCTTGAAGAATAAGTTAGAGTTTGCCAAACAAATCGTTTTAGAGGCTGGAGACTACTTGCGTCTTCATCTACATGATGACTTGATGATCTCAAAAAAGACTGGGCCGACAGATTTAGTCACCCAGATGGACCAACAGGTTCAAAATGATTTGGTTGAAAAAATCACACATCGCTACCCAGAAGATCGGATTTTTGCGGAGGAAGATGGCCTTCGCTCCCCGATTTCAGAAGGATCCGTTTGGGTGATTGATCCCATTGATGGGACCAATAATTTTGTGACCCAAAAGGAAGATTTTGCGGTCATGGTGGCCTATTTTGAAGACGGAATTGGTCAGTTTGGCCTGATCTACGATGTGATGCGGGATTACCTTTTTTACGGGGGTGGAGAATTCCCAGTTTATCGCAATGAGGTTGAATTGACGCTCTTTGTAGATCAGCCTTTAGAGAACTTTCTGATTGCGTCAAATGTCGGTATGCTTGAGAAAAATGACTGGGGAATGGCCGATCTTGGCATGGATTCACTAGGAATCCGGGTCTATGGCAGTGCCGGTATTAGTTTTTCAAAAATTCTCTCAGGTGGTATTTTAGCTTACTTTAGCTATATCTGGCCATGGGACTATGCAGCCGCAGCGATCATGGGCGAACGGTTAGGCTATACCGTCCTAAATCTAAATGGGGATAAACCTAATTACCAGACAGTCGAACCCATTATGATGGTTCCAAAGGTGAAGTTAACAGAGATTCAAACCTATCTTAAGAAAGGGAGAAGTTAAATGAATTTTCCCAATGGTTTTAAAGAAAAATACCAGCATCTTCTAGGTGAGGATGCTGCTGCTTTTTTTGCGACCTTTGATCAAGATGCAGTAGCAGCCTTTCGCACCAATCCTTTGAAAGAAGCACAAAAAGTCTTTGATGATCCGATTCCCAATACTCCTTGGGGCCATTATGGAAAGGTCTCAGGGAAATCCATCGAACACGCAACGGGCTTGGTCTATTCACAAGAACCAGCAGCTCAGATAGTGGCCCAAGTCGCCCAGCCAAAGCCTGGGATGAAGGTCCTAGACTTAGCCGCAGCACCTGGTGGTAAGACGACGCAACTCTTGTCTTATTTGGACAATCAAGGACTCTTGGTCTCCAATGAAATCCACAAGGGACGCTCGAAAATTCTCGTAGAGAATGTCGAACGCTTCGGTGCCCGAAATGTATTGGTAACCAATGAGTCAGCCGATCGCCTGGCAAAAGTTTTCTCAGGCTTTTTTGATCTGATTGTATTAGATGCTCCTTGTTCGGGTGAGGGGATGTTTCGTAAGCAACCAGATGCCATGGACTATTGGTCTGTCGATTATCCTCGAGAGTGTAGTCTTCTTCAAAGAGAAATTCTGGAGGATGCCCTCAAGATGTTGGTCCAAGGTGGTTCCTTGGTTTATTCAACCTGTACCTGGGCTCCAGAGGAAAATGAAGAAATTGTATCCTGGCTTTTGGAAAACTATGATCTGGAGCTGGAAACGATCGAGAAGATCAATGGTATGGCAGAAGGCATTGACTATCCAGAAACCGCGCGTATGTATCCTCATCGCTTTAAAGGGGAGGGCCAATTTGTCGCTAAGTTTCGTTATCTAGGAGAGAATTGGCCTGCTAAAATCCCTTCCAAAAAGGACCAATTATCTGCTGAACAAAAGAAATGGTGGCAGGAATTTGCTAAGAAACATTTGAAGATTACTCTAGAAGGGGTCCTTGAAACCTTTGGTGACGAGCTGTATTTGGTTCCACTTGGTTTACCTGATTTGCGAAAAGTAAAAATTGCCCGAAATGGCTTGCACCTAGGAACCTTCAAGAAAAATCGATTTGAACCTAGTTTTGCGCTTGGTCTAGCTCTGAAACCGAGTGAAGTCAAAGAGACCGTTTCGATCACGCCTGAGGACTTTGTTCATTATGTGGCGGGAGAAACAGTTCAATTGAAGGAATCGCATCCAAATGGATGGTACCAGGTCCTTGTAGAAGGCAATGGTTTGGGCTTTGCCAAAGTGACCGGGCAAACCCTGAAAAATTTCTATCCAAAGGGGCTTCGTTTTAGGTAAAATGCTGGGCAAAGAACCCGTTCTATGATATAGTGGAAGTACAGTTTTTTTTGAAAAAAACTTGTCAAAATCATAAGTGAAATAGTGAATTATCAAGGAGACATGATTTGAAAAAGTCTAAAAAGCTGATCTTAGGACTAGCGACGATCGCATTAGCAGGAAGTTTATCTGCTTGTGCTTCTTGGATCAATCGCGGAGAATCCATCACTGCTGTTGGATCCACTGCCTTGCAACCCTTGGTTGAAGGAGTGGTAGATCGCTACATTGAAGAACATCCTGGTAAGATTGTGAATGTACAAGGAGGAGGTTCTGGTACAGGACTTTCACAAGTTCAATCAGGTGCTGTGGACATCGGAAATAGTGACCTGTTTGCAGAGGAAAAGTCTGGGATCGATGCCTCTAGTCTGGTCGATCATCAGGTAGCCGTAGCAGGGACAGCCATCATTGCCAATAAAAATATCTCGATCGACAATCTGACAACGGAGCAATTGCGAAAGATCTTTACAGGTGAATATACCAACTGGAAGCAGTTGGGTGGTCCAGATCTTGAGATCACGATTGTGAACCGTGCCGTAGGTTCTGGTAGCCGTGCTGTCTTTGATGCCATTATCATGGATGGCAAACAACCCAAGCAGGCCCAAGAGCAAGACTCTAATGGAATGGTGAAAAACATCGTTTCTCAAACTCCAGGAGCCATCTCTTATCTAGCCTTTACCTACTTGGATAGCAGTGTCAAAACTATGAAGCTTAATGGCTATCAACCAACCAAAGCCAATGTCGTCAACAATAACTGGCCCATCTGGTCTTACGAACATATGTATACCAAGGGAAAACCCAATGAGTTGTCTAAAAAATTCATTGACTACATGATGACAGATGAGGTTCAGCAAAAAGTTGTTGGCAAGATGGGCTATATTCCAATCAATGATATGAAAGTCACCCGTGATTTAAAAGGGAATGTGACAAAAAAATAAAAGAATTAGGTAAAAAATGAACGAAGTAGCAAAAAAAATGCTGACGAAATCAAAAAACTCCCGCCTAGAAAAATTTGGGAAGACCATTACCTTTCTATGTATGAGTTTGATTGTTGTCGTCGTTGCCATGATTTTGATTTTCGTGGCCCAAAAAGGTTTATCGACTTTCTTTGTTAATAAAGTCAATATCTTTAGTTTTCTATTTGGGAGCTCTTGGAATCCTGCTGCAAAGGAATTTGGAGCCCTACCCATGATTCTAGGTTCCTTTATTGTAACCTTGCTTTCTGCCCTCTTGGCAACGCCGTTTGCCATTGGTGCAGCAGTTTTCATGACAGAAGTCTCCCCCAAAGGAGCTCGTTTCTTGCAACCAGCGATTGAGCTTTTGGTGGGAATTCCTTCAGTTGTTTATGGATTCATTGGTCTTCAAGTGGTCGTCCCATTTACCCGTAGTCTCTTTGGAGGGACTGGTTTTGGGATCCTCTCAGGGGTCTTTGTCCTCTTTGTTATGATCCTACCAACTGTTACCTTTATGACGACCGATAGCCTCCGAGCTGTACCCCGTCATTATCGGGAAGCTAGTATGGCCATGGGAGCGACCCGCTGGCAAACCATTTGGCATGTCACGCTTAAGGCAGCCCGCTCTGGAATCTTTACAGCGGTCGTCTTTGGCATGGCGCGTGCCTTTGGGGAAGCCTTGGCTATCCAGATGGTAGTCGGAAACTCTGCAGTGGTGCCAACCTCGCTTACAACACCAGCTTCCACCCTCACCTCTATTTTGACCATGGGAATCGGAAATACCGTCATGGGTACGGTCAATAACAATGTTCTTTGGTCACTCGCCTTGGTATTGCTCCTCATGAGTCTTGCCTTTAACAGTGTGATTAAACTGATTACGAAAGAAAGAGGTAAGAAGAACTATGCACGCTAAACGAATGGATAAAATTGCAACAGGAGTACTGTATGCTATTTCAGGGATCATCGTTGCGATTCTTGCCTCATTGATCCTTTATATCTTGGTCCGTGGCTTGCCCCATGTATCCTGGCACTTCTTGACTGGTAAATCCTCTTCTTATCAAGCAGGAGGAGGGATCGGAATTCAATTGTATAATTCCTTTTTCCTCTTAGTCATTACCTTGGTGATTTCCTTCCCACTTTCTCTTGGGGCTGGGATTTACCTTTCTGAGTACGCTAAAAAAGGGCGCTTGACCAATTTGGTTCGTACCTGTATTGAGATCTTGTCTTCCTTGCCATCTGTCGTTGTAGGTCTCTTTGGTTACTTGGTCTTTGTTGTCCAGTTCAAATATGGATTTTCGATCATTTCAGGGGCTTTGGCCTTGACCGTCTTTAATCTGCCCCAGATGACCCGCAATATCGAAGATAGCTTGCAGCACGTCCATCATACCCAGCGCGAAGCAGGTTTAGCACTGGGCTTGTCTCGCTGGGAAACCGTGATTCATGTCGTGGTACCGGAGGCTCTTCCAAGCATTATTACTGGGGTCGTATTGGCATCAGGACGGATCTTTGGGGAAGCCGCTGCCTTGATCTATACAGCAGGTCAATCGGCTCCAGCTCTTGATTGGTCAAACTGGAACCTCTTTAGTGTGACGAGTCCGATTTCGATCTTCCGTCAGGCTGAAACCTTGGCCGTCCATATCTGGAAGGTCAACAGTGAAGGAACCATTCCAGACTCGATCGAAGTCTCAGCTGGTTCTGCCGCCGTTCTTTTGATCTTTATCTTGATCTTTAACTTTGGAGCCCGCAAACTCGGAAGTTACCTCCATAAAAAACTAACATCTGCTTAAAGGAGAAGAAATGTCAAAATACAATTGGGATGAGAGACACATCATTACTTTTCCTGAAGAAAAGGTGGTCCTATCGACTAAAGATTTGCATGTCTATTATGGAACGAACGAGTCCATCAAAGGCGTCGACATGCAGTTTGAAAAAAATAAGATTACAGCCTTGATCGGTCCTTCAGGATCTGGGAAATCAACCTACCTTCGTAGTTTGAACCGGATGAATGATACCATCGATATTGCGCGTGTAACGGGTGAAATTTGGTATGAAGGAATCGATGTTAACCGTCCAGATATCAATGTCTATGAAATGCGCAAGCACATCGGGATGGTTTTCCAACGGCCCAATCCTTTTGCCAAATCAATATACAAAAATATCACCTTCCCTCATGAACGTGCTGGTGTGAGAGACAAGAAGGTCTTGGACGAATTGGTCGAAACTTCTTTGAAACAGGCAGCTCTATGGGATCAGGTCAAGGATGATCTTCACAAATCAGCTCTAACGCTTTCAGGTGGTCAACAGCAACGACTTTGTATCGCGCGGGCTATTTCTGTGAAGCCGGATATCCTACTCATGGATGAGCCAGCTTCAGCGCTTGATCCGATCGCAACAGCGCAATTAGAAGAAACCATGCTGGAGCTGAAGAAAGATTACACCATTGTCATCGTGACCCACAGCATGCAACAAGCAGCGCGTGCTAGTGATTATACCGGTTTCTTTTATCTGGGAAACCTCATCGAGTACGATAAGACTTCGAATATTTTCCAAAATGCGAAATTGCAATCGACCAACGATTATGTATCGGGTCACTTTGGATAAAGTAATATGACAACAAAAAGGAAAATAGAATGACAGAACCAATTTTGCAAGTCAAGGACTTGTCGGTTTATTACAATAAAAAGAAGGCTTTGAATAGTGTCTCTTTGGATTTTGCTCCAAAGGAGATTACAGCCTTGATTGGTCCTTCAGGATCAGGGAAATCTACCCTTTTAAAAGCCATTAACCGCATGGGGGACCTTAACCATGAGGTCACCACCACAGGGACCGTCCTCTACAACGGTCACAATATCTACGGACCACGGACCGATACGGTCGAATTGCGTAAGGAAATCGGAATGGTCTTCCAACAGCCCAATCCCTTTCCAATGTCCATTTATGATAATGTGACTTATGGGTTGATGATTAATGGTGTCAAGGATAAGGCTGTCTTAGATGAGGCAGTTGAAACCTCATTGAAACGCGCTTCCATCTGGGATGAAGTCAAGGATCGACTGCATGATTCAGCTATCGGACTTTCCGGTGGTCAGCAGCAGCGGGTCTGTGTGGCGCGGGTTCTTGCGACCAGTCCAAAGATCATTCTTTTGGATGAACCAACTTCAGCGCTGGACCCGATTTCAGCTGGTAAGATTGAAGAAACCTTATATGGACTAAAAGACCGCTACACCATGCTCTTGGTGACACGCTCCATGCAGCAAGCGAGTCGGATTTCTGATAAAACAGCCTTTTTCTTGGATGGCGATTTGATTGAGTACAATGACACCAATGAAATGTTCTTGAACCCAGCTAAGAAAGAAACAGAAGACTATGTCTCTGGTAAATTTGGATAGGAAGAAAATAAAATGTTACGAGTTCAATTTGAAGAAGATTTAGAGAAGTTGCATAACCAGTTTTATGCAATGGGAAATGAAGTGTTGAGTCAGATCAACCGTACGGTCCGCGCTTTCGTGACCCATGACCGTGAATTGGCCCGCCAAGTTATCGAAGATGATGCGGAGATCAACGACTACGAAGTGAAATTAGAGCGTAAATCCTTTGAGATTATTGCCCTTCAACAGCCCGTTTCACAAGACCTTCGTGTCGTGATGACTGTCTTAAAAGCGGTCTCTGACTTAGAGCGGATGGGTGACCACGCAGTATCAATTGCCAAGGCAACGATTCGCATGAAAGGGGAAGTCCGCATCCAATCTGTTGAGGAAGAGATCAGCAAGATGGGCCGTGAAGTCAAAGATTTTGTCGAAGCGACACTAGATGTTTACCTCAAAGGCGATGTGGATTTGGCCTATGAAGTTGCGACACGAGACGAAGTCATCAACCATTACTTCGATAGCATCCAAGAATTAGCAACAGAAGAAATTCGGAATAATCCAGAGTCCATCGTGACCGGACGTGATTATTTCCAAGTGATCAACTTTTTGGAACGCATCGGAGATTATGCAAAAAATATCTGTGAATGGGTGGTTTACTTTGAAACAGGTAAAATTATCGAAATGTAAGATCATGAAGTCTTTTCGATCTCAGACAGGCATTGTCATGCTTGTCTTTTCTTTTATCCCAACTTTGTGATAAAATAGTTTTATGAGGGCTTTTGATTGGAAAAGCGTAAAACATTTAAAGGAGGAAATTATGCAAGCAGTTGCACATTTTGTAGAAACATTCGTTCCAGAACATTACGAAGTGTTTTTGGATTTAAGTCGTAAAACCAAGACCTTTAGCGGTCGTGTGGTGATCACGGGTCAAGCCAAGGCGGACAAGATCTCGCTTCACCAAAAGGATTTGACCATCGAAACAGTAGAAGTAGCAGGTCAAGCCCGTCCATTTACGGTTGATGATGCCAATGAAGCAGTTTATGTTGAATTGGAAGGAACAGGTCAAGTGACTGTTACCCTGACCTATTCTGGTAAGATCACAGACAATATGACTGGGATTTACCCATCTTACTACAGCATTGATGGCGTGAAGAAGGAAGTCCTTTCTACTCAGTTTGAGAGCCATTTTGCGCGTGAAGCCTTTCCAAGTGTGGACGAGCCTGAAGCTAAAGCAACGTTTGATCTTTCTTTGAAATTTGACCAAGAAGAAGGTGAAATTGCCCTTTCAAATATGCCTGAAATCGATGTGGAAAACCGCAAAGAAACAGGAATTTGGAAATTTGCTACGACTCCACGGATGTCTTCTTACCTCCTTGCCTTTGCAGCTGGAGATCTTCAAGGAGTGACAGCTAAGACTAAGAATGGAACCCTTGTCGGAGTCTATTCAACAAAAGCTCACCCATTAGAAAACTTAGATTTCTCTTTAGATATTGCCGTTCGTGCTATTGAATTCTACGAAGACTACTATGGCGTGAAGTATCCAATCCCTCAATCTCTTCATATCGCCCTTCCAGACTTCTCTTCAGGTGCGATGGAAAACTGGGGCTTGGTAACCTACCGTGAAGTCTACCTTCTTGTTGATGAGAATTCGACTGCCCAAAGCCGTCAAACAGTAGCCTTAGTGGTGGCTCACGAGTTGGCTCACCAATGGTTCGGAAACCTCGTGACCATGAAATGGTGGGATGATCTTTGGTTGAATGAAAGCTTTGCCAATATGATGGAATATGTCAGCTTGGATGCCATTGAACCAAGCTGGAATATCTTTGAAGACTTCCAAACAACTGGAGTGCCTGCTGCCTTGAAACGCGATGCTACAGATGGCGTTCAATCCGTCCATGTGGAAGTCAAACACCCTGATGAGATCAACACCCTCTTTGACCCAGCAATCGTTTACGCCAAGGGTAGCCGTCTCATGCACATGCTTCGCCGCTGGTTAGGCGATGACGCCTTCCGTAAAGGGTTGAAGATCTACTTTGAAAAACACCAATACGGCAATACTATCGGTCGTGACCTTTGGGATGCTCTTGGGCAAGCTTCAGGTCGTGATGTCGCAGCCTTTATGGATTCTTGGTTGGAGCAACCAGGATACCCTGTTGTCTCAGCTTCTGTAGAGAACGACACCTTGATCATCCGTCAAGAGCAGTTCTTTATCGGAGAAAAAGAAGAAAAAGGTCGCAAGTGGGTTGTTCCTTTGAACAGCAACTGGACAGGTATTCCAGATACTTTGGAAACAGAAGTCTTAGAAATTCCAAACTATAGTGCCTTGAAACAAGCTAATACCGGAGCTCTTCGCTTCAATACAGAAAATACGGCTCATTATATCAGTGATTACCGTGGGGAATTGTTGGAAGACATCCTTGCTGACCTTGCTAGCTTGGATAGCACTTCGAAACTACAAGTGGTTCAAGAACGCCGTCTCTTAGCGGAAAGTGGTCAAATTTCTTATGCAAGCCTCTTGCCAGTGATTGAACACTTGACTGAAGAAAGTTCCTACTTGGTTGTTTCAGCTGTTTCGAGCGTCTTAGCTGGAATCAGTCTCTTTGTGGATGAAGGAACTGAAACAGAAGCTGCCTTCCATGAGTTGTTGAAACACTTGAACCGTTACAACTTTGAACGCTTGGGTCTAGAAGCTAAGCCTGGTGAATCAGAAGAAGACGAAAAAGTTCGTCAGCTAATGATTGCTAATATGATCAAGGCCAATGATGAAGCTGCAAAAGCTCAAGCGAGCGCTATCTTTGAAGCGCATGCAGATGATTTGGAAAAACTTCCAGCTGCCATCCGCCTGCAAATCTTGGTCAACCAAATCAAGCACCAGGAAACCAAGGAGCTTAGCCAACAATACCTGGATACTTATGTTAAGACAGTAGATGGGAACTTTAAACGCCAGTTGGCGGCTGCACTTTCTTATACCAAGGATGAGGAAACTTTGGAAGCTCTATTGAAAGAGTGGAAGAACAAGGATGTGGTGAAACCTCAGGACTTGGCTATGAGCTGGTACTACAACTTCTTGCATGATGACTTTACCCAAGGAAGAACTTGGACTTGGGCGCGTGAAAACTGGGATTGGATCAAGAAAGCCCTCGGTGGTGATATGAGCTTTGATAAGTTTGTCATCTACCCAGCTAACTGTTTCAAGACCCGTGAACGGTTGAATGAATACAAGGCCTTCTTTGAGCCTCAATTGGATGATATGGCGATCAGCCGTAATATCAAGATGGGAATTAAAGAAATTGCAGCTCGTATTGATCTTATCGAGCGGGAGAAAGCAGCAGTAGAAGCCGCTATCCTTGCGACAAAATAGATTTAAAAAAATCGATACAGAAATTTCTGTATCGATTTTTTAGTGGACTTTGTATCTTATTTGAAATACCAGTGGTGTTTGAGGCTGGCAAAAATTGCCTTGCTGGTGATCGTGATGATGACCAGTTTGATGAGGTCAGCAAGGATAAAGGGAGCAACGACCAAAGTAAATGCTTTTTGAAGATCGGTATGCGTGACCAGCATAAAGCCGATAGCTCCTGACACAAAGAGGAGAGCACTACTGAGGAGATTGGCCAAAAAGATAGTGACAAGGCTGGATTTAGCACTCGTGAACAGAGACGTGATCCATGCTCGGAATGGGAAGAAGAGGAGGAAACCAGCAGTAGGACCAAGGAAATGCGAAGCGCCACCAGCACCGCCGGCAAATACTGGAAAACCTAAGAAGCCTAAAAGTAGGTAGAGACAGACTGTGACAAAGGCATGGCTGGGTTTATAGATGGTCCCGATGATCCCGATCATGAGTGTCTGCAGGGTCAAAGGAATTGGACCAAAGGGAATGGTGAATTGAGATAGGACGGAGATCATGGCCACTCCAATGGAGATGAGAACTAAGGGAAAGATTTTCTTCATAACAGTTAACCTCGTATTTATTTTATGGTAACTATTCTACAATAAGGGGCTCAACCTGTCAATAGCCCACACTTGTTTTAGGATTTTTTAAGTAAAAATTTAGGCAGGCTTAAGACTCCTGAAGTATAATCGCTTTACTAAAGGATCGAGCTCCCTTTAAATTTTTAAAAGACAAGTGCTTGTACAAAAAGATAAAAGGTAAAAAGATGAATCAAAAAGAAACAAAACAAGTAGTCGAAACGCAAGAATCCAAAGAAAAAATGGTTGTCCTAAAACGAAGTCCTAAGTGGTGGATTGGCATGGCAGCAGTTGGTGGATTGTTAGTTGGTGCTGGAAGCGGCTTTGGTGTCGGTGTCATCGCCTCTCAATCCTCCAATAACCAACAATTTTCTCAACCAGTCCAAACGGGTCAGAACCAAGGATCTAATCAGCAACAAAATAGCCAAAATGGCCATGCTTCACAAGGAAACCAGCAAAATGGTGGCCCACAGGATGGCGGTCCTCAAGGCGGTGGTCCACAAGGTGGCGGACCTGGTCAGATGCCACAGGAAGGCAATGGTGGCCCACAAGGGAATGGTCCAGATAACGGCATGAACCAATCTGGCGGACAAGAAGGGAACCAGGGTTCCTCTAAAAAGTCCAACAAGAAGAATTCAAAAAATAAAAACAAGACGAGTGATAGTCAAAGTAACAAAGAAAACACGACAAACTCATAGAATTAGCCTTCCTCAGGCAGGCTGAATTTGATCATAAAACCAGGTTCTAAACTATAGGAAATGAAGGCAAGTCGTGTTATAATGGTTAAGAATAGATTAGAAAGACTCGCTCACGAAAGAGAAGAGGATACGATAATGATTAAAATTCTATTGGTCGAAGATGACCTTGGTTTGTCAAATTCAGTATTTGATTTTTTAGATGATTTTGCGGATGTCATGCAGGTCTTTGACGGAGAAGAAGGCCTTTACGAAGCAGAAAGCGGGATCTATGATTTGATTTTGCTGGACCTCATGCTTCCTGAAAAAGACGGTTTCCATGTCTTGAAAGAATTGCGTGAAAAAGGCGTGACAACCCCTGTTTTGATCATGACAGCCAAAGAAAGTCTGGATGACAAGGGACACGGATTTGAGCTAGGGGCAGACGATTACCTCACTAAGCCTTTCTACCTAGAAGAGCTTAAGATGCGGATTCAAGCCCTCTTGAAGCGCTCAGGAAAGGTCAATGAAAACACCCTTAATTATGGCAATTTGAAGGTCAACTTATCTACCAATTCGACTTATGTGGATGGGAAAGAAGTGGAACTTCTTGGGAAGGAATTTGATCTTCTGGTCTACTTCCTTCAAAACCAAAATGTCATCCTTCCAAAAACACAGATTTTCGATCGCCTTTGGGGCTTTGACAGTGATACGACCATCTCTGTTGTTGAGGTATATGTTTCAAAAATCCGTAAAAAATTAAAAGGTACCGATTTCGTTGAGAGCTTGCAAACATTGCGCAGTGTGGGGTATATCTTAAAAGATGCTAACCAGAATTAAGAAAACCGTCGGAGAAGATGATTTTTCCTACTTCATCCGATATTTTGGGCTCTTTACTTTGATATTCTCAGCCATGACCTTGATTATCATTCAGGTCATGCGCTCGAGTCTTTATACAACTGTTGATGAGAACCTCAAGACTCTCAGTCAGGATCCCTACTCGCTTGTAGCGATTGCTTATCGAGACCAGCGACAGTCAAATACCAAAGGAGATGATAATGATCATGAGATGATGATCCCAGATCATGATAAATCAGAACCTAAAGGGGATGTCACATCCAATACCACTGTTGTTTTGCTTAATAAAAAATATGAAAACTTGACAACCGGTAATGGGTTTTTAAACTTCAAAACGGTGACGTTTGGTCGGAAGCTCCTCAACAAGGTTTCCCAGCTTCAAATTACAAATAGCTATGGGAAAAAAGAAAGTTACCGGGCCTATATGGCAGAGTTGAGTTTATCTGATGATGAAAGTGATAGTGACATCAAGTATGCGGTTGTCATGACCAATATCAGTCAACTAGAGCAGACCAGTGAAGAGCACGAAAGTCAAATCGCTCTCATCATGATCTGCTTCTGGGGAATCTCCTTATTCGCTAGCCTCTTCTTAGCACGTCTCAGCGTCAAGCCCCTTCTTGAGAGTATGCAAAAGCAAAAGGCTTTCGTGGAAAATGCTTCCCATGAGTTGCGGACGCCTTTAGCAGTTCTGCAAAATCGCCTCGAAACGCTTTTTAGAAAGCCTGAAGCGACCATTATGGAATCGAGTGAGAATATTGCATCCAGCTTGGATGAAGTTCGAAATATGAAGCTTTTGACTACCAACCTTCTCAATATTGCCCGAAGAGATGACGGCTTGAAGCCAGAGATGGAAGATATCGAACCAAGCTTTTTCGATCAGTCCTTCTCGAATTTTGAGATCATTGCAGAAGAAAATGGCAAAATCTTCCGAGGAGACAATCAGGTGGACAAAGTCATTTGTTCTGATAGAACGCTCCTCAAGCAATTGATGACCATTCTCTATGACAATGCCTTGAAGTATACCGATGAAGATGGTGAGATCCAGTTTGAAGTTCAATTGAAGGATAAAAATCTTCTTTTGAGCGTACTGGATAATGGTCCAGGGATTCGAGATGAGGATAAGAAACGGATCTTTGATCGTTTTTACCGGGTCGACAAGGCCAGAACCCGTCAAAAAGGTGGATTTGGCTTGGGGTTATCCCTCGCTAAGCAAATCGTAGAAGCCTTTAAAGGGACCATTCAAGTCAAAGATAATAAACCAAAAGGGACCATCTTTGAAGTGAAATTATCCATTAAGACGGAAAGTCGTAAAAAAAATCGTTCATAATCTTTAAAAAATAGAAAAGAGGAAAACCTATGAGTTCAAAAATGTTGCACACTTGCCTTCGTGTGGAAAACTTAGAAAAATCAATCGCTTTTTACCAAGATGCTTTTGGTTTTGAAGAAAAACGTCGGAAAGATTTCCCAGACTACAAGTTCACGATTGTTTATTTGGCCTTGCCTGGAGATGACTATGAGTTGGAATTGACTTACAATTATGATCATGGTCCATATGTCATCGGAGATGGCTATGCTCACGTTGCCTTGAGTACTCCTGATCTAGAAGGTTTGAATGCGGAACACAAGGCTAAAGGCTATGAAGTGACGGAACCAAAAGGTCTTCCGGGAACACAACCGAATTATTATTTCGTTGTAGATCCGGATGGATATAAAGTAGAAGTCATTCGCGAAAAATAAGAGGGACTAAAAATAGGAGGCTGGGATAAAAGTCCTAGCCTCTCAATTATTTTTGGATTGTCGAGCAAGACGCAGTGGTTGAGTGGGCTCTACTACGCTGATTTCATCAGCTTTTACAGCCCTACTCAACTGTGCGGAGGTGGGACGACGAAATCGAATTCTTACAAATTACCGATTTCTGTCCCACTCTCTCTTTTTTATGAAACCATTTACAAAAAAGGAATGTTTTTTCGAGAGAAATTTGCTATAATAAAGTTATGAGATTCAAACACACGAAAACTATTTTATTAATCATTACAAATCTCCTTTTATTGAGTCTTTTGTATATCGGCTATCAAAAGATTCAAAGGGTTCGTGAACAAAAAGCCTATCAGGATCAGTTTGATAAGGTCACACAACTCGAGAAAAGCTCTGAAAAAGGGAAAGATGTTCAAGTTCAGGAAGGGATTTTAGGAACTTCTTATGTGACGGCTTATTATCCTACTAAGGATGGACAGCCTGTTGAGATTATTAAAGAGAAGATCCAAGAAGACCTTCAGCGTCTAGGATCCGATGAAAAAACCAAAGAACCAAAGCATTTGACCTTCTACCATAGTGAAGAAGCAGAAGCGCCTTTTGTTGGTTATCACCCTATCCAAATCAAACGGGCTGAATACCAGTACAAAAAAGGGAAATTCATCAAAGATGAGACGGTGAAGTTGCCCCTCTTTTACTTGGATGATGAGAACAATCCTCTGACCCTGAGCCAAGTTTTTGCGGATCCAGATGGAGCCAAACAGATCTTTTTGGAGGAATTACGAGGGAATCTAGCCTTTCGTCAGCTGGACGAGGAAAGCATTGATCAAATGGTTGCCCACTTCTCAGAGTTGGATTTGAGCCAATGGGAATTCCAATATGAAAAAGGAAATTTCACCATTCCATTTCCAACCAAGGTTAAGGGAGATGATACCTTCACTGTTCCCTTGTCTAAATTCTATGATGTGATCGATTCAGAGCGCTTGCTTCCTGATGATCTAGCTTCTTACGAATCCTATATAGAAGAACGCCACCGTAAGATGATTGCTCTGACTTTTGATGATGGACCAGATCCAACCACGACTCCTCAGGCGCTGGCCATCTTAAAGAAATACAATGCTAAAGCTACCTTCTTTATGGTTGGAAAAAATGTCAGCGCGAATCCGGATATTGCTAAGCAAGTCCGCAAAGAAGGTCATCAAATCGGGAACCATACCTGGGATCATCCTCAGTTGCCAAAATTGAGCTTGGATAATGCTAAAAAAGAGATCTTGGATACCCAAGAAGCTATTCAAAAAGCGACAGGTGTGCAGACCAAGATTACCCGTCCTCCGTATGGAGCCATCAATAGTGCCATCCAATACGGTGTCGACCAATCCTTCATCATGTGGGATGTGGATAGCCTAGATTGGAAGACGCATAATACGACGGCTATTCTCAATGAAGTGAAAAAAGAAGTCAAACCGGGTTCGATTATCCTCATGCATGATATCCATCAAACCACGATTGATGCTCTACCGACCGTCCTTGACTACCTCAAATCACAAGGCTATACTTTTGTAACGGTGGATGAATTGTTGGATTATCAACTTGAAAGTCATCGCATTTATTACAATGGAAATTAACGTAAAAATCCTCTGCAGTTCATTCACTAGCAGAGGATTTTCTTATTCATTTAAAAAGAGTTGAGAATTTTTTAAAACCAGTTCACGTACAGAAGCGTATTTTTTTAAGGATTTGAGTTCTTCTGGGTGGGTGATAAAGGTGATTACATAGCCATCACGCCCCATTCGTCCTGTTCGACCGGCACGGTGGGTATAGGTCTCCACATCACGAGGAATATCGTAGTTAATCACACACTCAAGATGTTCAATGTCGATTCCACGAGCGACTAAATCGGTGGCCAGCAAGAGGGTCAGCTGATGGTCTTTGAAGCGTTCCAGAATGACCTTGCGGTATTTGACATTGACATCGCTTGCGAGCGATACGGCCTCAACACCACGGTATTGTAGTTTTTCTTCAGCACTACCCAGATCAGACAGGCTATTGAAAAAAGCCAGACCACGAAAATCTTCGACGTAGGCGAGTTTGCGGAGCAATTCAACCTTGTCCCGCTTATCCACTTGCATATAAAAATGTTGGATATTGTCCAAAGAAACTCCATCAACCGTAACACGAAGAGTATTTTCCTCTAGCTGGTCTGGATCGACCTTGGCTGTTGCGCTCATATAGATATATTGGTGGTCACGGGGAGCATAGTGGCTGATCTTGTCGACGAAGTGGTACTGAGAATCGCTCAGTAATTGGTCGAATTCATCTAAAATGATGGTTTCCACATTCATCATTTTGATCTTTTTCAGCTTGATCAGTTCAAAGATCCGACCAGGCGTCCCAACCAGGATTTCGGGTCCTTTTTTGAGGCGTTCGATTTGCCGTTTTTGACTAGATCCTGAAAGGAAGAGTTGTGTCTGGAGACCGAGAGGCTCTGCCCATTGTTTGGTGACATCAAAAATTTGTCCTGCTAACTCTGTGTTAGGAGCCAAAATCAAGAGTTGTTGGGCCTTTTTCGGTTTTAGTTTGAGCAAGCTCGGAAAGAGGTAGGCGAGTGTCTTACCAGTACCGGTAGGACTGATCCCGAGGACATTTTCTCCTTCATAGATAGGGGAGAAGATCTGTTCCTGAATTTCAGTGAATGTATCAAATCCGAGTGTTTCTAACTGGTCTTTCCAGCTTTGTGGAAATTGTTCTTTCATTCTTTTTCATCCTTAAATTGTATTCCAGCGCTTTGACGCATCTGGTAGAGGGTTTTATGGACCTGCTCAGCTGTTTGTAACCATTCAAGATAAGCAGACGGCTTTTGATGAGCGATGGCAAGGGAAAAGGCTTCGGCCTCTTCTTGCATTTGGTGTGGGCAGGGCTGGATCGGAAGGTCGATAACCTCCCCAGAATGGCTGACGAAGCGGGCCTGGTTAATGGCTGTTACAGCATTGAGAGTTAGTGTTCCAGTCTTGGTGTAGATTTCAGCAGGTAGATGGCTGGTGATATTTTTTCCTGCCTGAATAGCAACCTGAAAATCTGGATAAATCAAGACACCTTGACCATAGAGATCAACCGAATTGGGTAATTGCTGAGCGGTGTAGTGACTGGAGATGGGGTCTCCAAAGAAGCCAATCGCCAAGTAGAGGCAGTAGACTCCCAGATCCATCAAGGCTCCACCTGCATAGACATCTGAGAAAATATTAGGAATCTCACCTGCAAGAAGGGCTGGCAATTTGGAAGAATATTTGGCAAAGGTGAAGTTGGCGCCCAGTATTTCCTGGTTAGAGAGGAAGTCTTTAATTACTTGAAAGGCTGCTTCTTGGTAATTTCTGGCAGCTTCAAAGAGATAGACCTGGTGCTCATTAGCGAGCTTGACCAGCTCCTTCCATTCAGAAGGGGTGGTCACGGCCGGTTTTTCAATGATGACATGTTTCTTGGCCAGAATAGCAAGCTTGGCCTGATCGAAGTGAAGAGAATTGGGGCTAGCAATGTAGACCACATCCAGTTCACTGTCTAAGAAGTCAATGAAATCCGTGTAGCAAGAGATTGCTCCATAAGGCTCACAAAACTCTTGAGCAGTCTTCATCTTTCTCGAATACACAGCCTGCAAGTGATAGTGGCCCGTCTGATGAGCAGCTGTAATAAATTCATGTGAAATCCAACTCGTACCAATAATTCCCAGCTTTAACATAAGGTGTCCTTCCGTCATCGATTCACTCTATTATACCATGAAAAGGGGGAGGGGACAGTATAAAGTAGAAAATATGCACTGATTATTGTATAATGAAGTGATATGCTTAGAAGGGAAAACATAGGATTGAGAAATTCAGAATTACTGATCATTATTCCTGCTTATAATGAGAGTGGAAATATTGAAAAAACAATCAAGATGATTGAAGAACATACACCTGAATTTGATTATGTCATTATCAATGATTGTTCTACAGATCATACACTTGAAATTTGTCGCAATAACAACTTTAACGTTATCGATTTACCGATTAATTTAGGAATTGGTGGTGCTGTTCAGACTGGTTATCAATATGCAGTTAAAAATGGCTATCAATATGCTGTTCAAGTGGATGGAGATGGCCAGCATAATCCTGAATTTATCAGAAAGATGCTTCAAGTCCTTCAAGAGAAGAATGTGAACATGGTGATTGGCTCTCGTTTCATTGAAAATCAAGGTTTCCAATCCTCCTTCGCGCGACGGATTGGAATTTCATTTTTTGAAAAATTAATCAAGGTTTTGACGGGTCAAAAGGTAACAGATCCAACTTCTGGTTTACGAGTTGCTGACCGAAAAGTAATTGAGGAATTCGCCAAGCAATATCCAAGTGATTATCCAGAACCAGAGACGATTGTGTCCCTGTTAACCTCAGGATATTCAGTTGCAGAAGTGCCTGTATTAATGAACGAACGAGAGCACGGGGAATCATCTATCACATTAAGCAAATCTGTTTACTATATGATTAAAGTGACTATGGCAATGTTATTGGCTAGAATTGGTGGAGGATATAAGAAATAACATGCTAAATATTTGGTTGACCATTATTGTAATTGTTTTTATGCTTTATATTCTACGACTGGTTGCAAAGAAGCTTGTTGAAATGAGAAATGTCATCTCTTGGCTTATTCTTTGTATCGTCTCGTTGCCAGTCATTTGGTTTCCTAATTTGATTGGACAGGTATCAAAAATGTTAGGAATTCAAGTTCCAAGCAATCTAATCTTTTTCTTAGGATTCTGTTTACTTGTCTATTTAAACTTCTCTTTAACTCGGATTACCTCAAAACAATCCGTTCAAATTCGACAATTGTCTCAGAAGATTGCATTACAGGTAAAAGAGCATGAAGAATAATCAACCTGTTTCAACGGAGAAGGTGTATTTTTGGAATCTGTTAGGGAACTTGGCATTTGCTGGATCATCTGTACTATTTACATTGATCGTTACACGCATGACCTCGCCAATGGAAGCAGATTCTTTTAGTCTTGCCTATGGGATTGCTGCGATTCTAGTAGTAGTAGGCATGTTTCAAGTTCGAAGCTACCAAGGGACAGATGTTCTCTTTAGACACTCCTTTACCAGTTACAGTATTGCCAGATGTCTCTCTCTCCTACTCATGATGGCGATCTTTTTTCCTTACCTTTTTGTTTCAGGAATTGATCTACATGAGAGTTCAAAAATTGCGATTATTGGCTTATACGTTCTATTTCGTATGTGTGAGGCAATTTCAGATCTTTTCCAAGGATTATTTCAACGTCACGAACGATTAGATATCGCTGGCAAATCAATGACCATTCGGTATTCTATCAGCACGATTCTTTTGTTGGCATTTTTGCTTATTACAAAGTCATTAATACAATCATTGCTTTACTTAGTTGTTTTAAACTTTATCTTTGTATTTTGTTATGATTATGTAAAATCAAAAGAATTTGAAACAATTGATGTTTCAGTAAATAATCTCAAAAGAGACCTATTTGATGCGATCACTATTTTAAAGAATTGTATTCCTCTCTTTGTTAGTGGATTTTTACTAGCTTATATTTTCAATGAGCCTAGAATCGCGATTGACTCTGAAATTAGACTGGGACACTTTATTGCAGGGACACAACGGGATTATAATATTTTGTTTATGCCTGTGTTTTTTATGAGTCTCTTTATTTTAATTCTTAGACCCTTAACAACGCAATTAGCGATCTTATGGAAGAATAAAGAATTGAAAAAATTTGATGCCATCATTGCGAAGATGTTTGTCATTGTTTTGGGTGTCGGCTTGGTTTTAACTGTGCTAGCTTATTTGATCGGGACGCCAATATTAAGTCTTGTTTTTGGTTTACCTTTAAACCAGCATAGTACTACCCTAGCCATCCTTGTTTTTTCTGGAATTCTGTATTCTATTGGGATTGTTTTTGGGGATGTCATGACGGTTATCCGAAAACAAACATATCTATTACCTGTGTATTTATTCATGTTTATAGCTTCCAAATTGACAAATAATGATTTGGTACAAAAAATGGGACTTCTAGGTGCATCTTTAAGCTTTTTCATTGTGATGTCCGTTTATTTTAGTGGAAGTTTACTTGCTTATTTTATTGCAAGAAAAATAGAAAGGAAGGGCTATGCTCGTTAATCAACAACATACTTGGGTGATTTGTGCTTATGGTGAGAGCGAATACTTGGAAGCTTGTATTCAATCCTTGAAGAATCAAACTCTCCAATCACAGATTATCTGTTACAGTTCAACACCACTGGATTCGATCAAGGAACTTTGTCAGCGTTATGCTATTCCATTTTACACCAAGCAAGGTGGTGGGATTGGTAAAGATTGGAACAATGCCATGTCTTTTGTAGAGACGAAGTATGCTACCATTGCCCATCAGGATGATTATTATGAGCCGCACTATGCTGAGAAAGTTTTGGCTAAGATGGAAAAAAATCAAGATGTGTTGATTGGGTATTCTGATTATTTTGAAGAAAAAGATGGCCATAAAATTCCTGCGAATACAAATCTGAAGATCAAAACCTTGATGTTAAAAACTATGAATCTTTTTCCTGCTAGTCACTTTTGGCGAAACCGTGTGATGGCTTTTGGGAATCCGATTTGTTGTCCAGCTGTCACCTATAATCGTGAAAATTTGAAGAATTTCTATTTTGATGAAGGAATGAGAGTGAGTTTGGATTGGTACGCATGGTATAAGATCAGCGAGTATAAAGGTCGTTTCGCTTATGTATCTGACAAGCTCATGTGCCACCGTATCCATGAAGAGTCTGAAACATCAAAAACCATTGCAGACAATACGCGTAGTAAAGAAGATTTATACATGTATGAACTCTTCTGGCCTAAATGGATGGCCAAGTTGTTGATGAGACAATATGTGAAGAGTCAAAATTCGAATAAGTAGGAGAAACTGATGGGATATTTTGTTGATAGTTATGAGCGAAATAAAAAGTATTTAGTAGCTTTCGCAGTTTTGGCCTTTTGTATTGCAGTGATTTATACAAAGCGCTTAGTAGATTTTCCTAAAATTGGTGTAGCGTTATTTGTTGTATTGGCTTTTTTCATTTTTCTTTTACCGAAGAAGAATGTTGGGACCTTCCTTGCGATGCTCATTGGTGGTCTGTCCTTTGCTTTTATTACACCCGTTTTGAATACGCCAGATGAACAAGTTCACCTTTCAAGAACGATTCATATTGTGGAAGGCAACGTCAATATGGGAAATAAAAACATCCATATTACGGAAGATTACTTTGATGTTTATAAGAATTTCAAAAAACCATTTACCAAATCTTCTTTATTTGAAGAAGGGCAGACGACCAAACAAGTGAAGTTTGGGAAAGAAACGGATTACAGGGCAACCAACTCATATTGGTTTATTGGTTATATCCCTCAGGCTCTTGGATTTGGGATTGGAAAATTTTTGAATTTGAGTGTAGGAGTCTCCTATTATCTTGGTCGAATTTTTAATGTCATTGCTTACTGTATTTTAGCTCTTATTGCTATTAAATTAAGTGGGAAAGCGAAGCAGTTGATGACAATGGTAGCGATGTTTCCAATGAATCTGGTTCTAGCTGCTTCTTATAATCAAGATAGTGTAGCCTTAGGTTTAACCTACATCATTATTGGATTGTTTTTGAACTATGTGACGGATGATGAAAAAGTAGTTAAAATAAAGGATTTATTGCTTTATGCTTTCCTTTGCGTGATCCTTGTAACAATGAAGCTTCCTTATGTCTTGCTTGTAGGATTATTGCTATTTATACCGAAAAAGAAAACGCAATGCAAAAACTACTATCTCATTTCTCTCGCTTTGATTGCTGCAGTCTTTGTCTTTACGATTTTTTGGTATGTTCTTACCCAGCAAGTTCGAATTGAGAACTTTAAACTAGATGGAGCGGATGTGAAGTCTCAGGTGATTAGTATCATTTCGAAACCTCATTGGTATCTTCCAGTGATTTTGAAGGAGATGCTATTATCAGTCAGTCATTTGAATCAACTCTATACATTTGGTTGGTTAGATTTGTCGATGTCAGAAGTCCTTATTCCAATTTATGCTCTTTATAGCTTGATTACTTTTTCAAATTTTGGGAAGATCAAACTTCCAAAAGTATCAGTAGTAGGAGCAAGTTTAGTTTCTTTCGCAATTATTGGTTTAATTTCTTTGACCTTGTATCTGACCTGGACACCAGTTGGAAATTTTGAAGTTTTAGGAGTTCAAGGCCGATATTATTTGGGTGTTGTTGCTCTTTGTCTACCAGTTATTTGTAGTTTATTTAAGCAAAGAGTTCCAGATGAACAAAAGTTCTCTGATCATTTTGTAGTACAAAGTAGTCTCATTATTTTATCTCTAACATTACTACAAACCATCTCTGTTTTATATGCTGCAGTTTAATTAAAAGACTAAAATAAGTTATTACTAGGGGAAACCCTAGTTTTTTGTTACAATAGAAAGTGAATAAGTCAAGGAGTAAGAGATGACCATATCAGTTGTAGTCCCATGTTTTAACGAAGAAGAATCAATTCCATTGTTTTATCGAGAGATGGAACGTGTTCGGATGAAGATGGGAGAAAAGTTTGAATATATTTTTATAAATGATGGCTCTTCAGATGGTACACTATCTGTTCTTCGAAAGCTACATGTTACAGATTCAAGTGTGCACTACCTTTCTTTTTCTCGAAATTTCGGGAAAGAGGCGGCGCTGTATGCTGGACTTGAGCGTACTAGTGGTGAATATGTGACAGTTATGGATGTAGATTTGCAGGACCCACCGGAGTTATTGATCGAAATGAAGCAGAGGTTGGAGGAACAGCCGGATTTAGACTGTGTCGGAACGAGACGCGTAACCCGTGATGGGGAACCACCGATTCGCTCTTTCTTTGCACGGATGTTTTATAAATTGATCAATCATATTAGCCAAGTGGAAATGGTTGACGGGGCGCGTGATTTCCGTTTGATGCGCCGTCCCATGGTCGATGCTATCATGGAGTTATCGGAGTACAATCGTTTCTCAAAAGGGATTTTTGCATGGGTAGGATTTGAGACAGAATACCTCGAATATAAAAATGTCGAGCGCGTGGCAGGAGAGACGTCATGGAATTTTTGGTCCCTCTTTAAGTATTCGATTGAAGGGATTGTCAATTTCTCGGATGCACCATTAAACATTGCCTTTATTGGTGGACTGTTATCTTGGATTTTGGCCTTTATCATGATGATTTTGATTGTAATCCGCACCTTGGTCTTTGGGGATCCTACTTCAGGTTGGCCATCCCTCATGACAGTGATTCTTTTCCTGGGAGGGTTCCAATTATTGACCATCGGGATTTTAGGGAAATATATTGGTAAGATCTTCATGGAAACCAAGAAACGTCCAATCTATGTTATCAAAGAGAAAAGTGAAGAATGAAGAATATCCTAAGTATGAGTCTTGCTGCTAAGCAAAAGATAGACAGATTTTACGAGGGAGTTGATCGGCTCCTCGATAAAATCAATCAGTTGGATATGGTAAAAGTGATCCGCAGTCATATTGACCGGCTTATAGATGTTTTCAACCAAATCAGTAATAAGTTGGTCTACCTATTACTAACTTCCTATGCGCTCATTTTTACATTTGTATCCTTCAATCTGATCAATTTTCAAAGTCGCTCATATGACTATGTCTTTCATTTATCCCGCATTGTCGGCTTAGCAGAGTCCATTGAGCATTGGGATTTACTCCCCAATCTGAATTTTTTATTTGCATTCGGTACGGGATATGCTTCTCCTATGTTTTATGGAAATTGGCAGTTTTATCCGTCAGCCATCGTTTATATGATGACCAACGATGGAAATCTTGCTTATTCTATATTTGCATTTTTGATCACTCTTGGTACAAGCCTAACAAGTTATATTGTTATTTCAAAAATAGTAAAAAATAAGGTGACTGGTATAGTAGTGGCCTTGACCATTCCTTGTTATTACACCTTATTTGGTTTTGGAATGACCATGGTAGTGCCACTTGTCCCAATTCTTATTTATTCTATTTATCGAGTGCTCTACTTAAACAAAAAGAACCCTCTCTATTTAGGGATTGTAGTAGCGCTTTTAATTCAAACCCATATTTTATCAACGATCATATTAGCAATTTTTTCTGCGGTATTTTTATGTTTAAATTATAAAAGGATCACACTGGAAAAGATTATCTCTTTTGTATTTTCTATCTTGTTTGCCTTATGTTTATCGGCAGGATACATTTTTCAATATCTGGAACAGGTTTCATCACAAAAATTTTTCTTCACATGGACAGCGAGAAATTTTCCTGTCAATGTGAAAGATACCTTTTTGGTTCCTTTTCCATTTCAAGCAGATCGATATGGTTTTTATAAACCTTTCACACCATTAGAGTGGCCGATCCATCAATTCGTACGAGATGGCCTATTCTATGCGAGTATGATGGTGATCTTATTTTATCGCCGTCTAGGGAGTTTAAGTAAAACCATATTTTGGACTTGTTGGATCTTATATTTTTCTGCAACGAGTCTTCTGCCTTGGAATTCCGTATTGAAATACACTTTTTTAGGGAGTATGCAGTATTCAGGGCGTCTATTGTTTTTCATTCCCCTCTTGTTCCTATTCTTTCTTGCTGTAACAAATAGAAATGGATTTTTCTCTATTGTCTTATGCATCTTGAGTTTAACTTTCTATTTCAATCATGTTGTCCCTCAATTTGATACCTCTTCAAAAAACTATAAACAGATGCGGGATGATAATAAAAAGAATGAAAAATTACTGAAATCAGTATATAGAGGGGACAAATCAAAATATATTGATCCTGTAGGTGATGAATATTATAATCTTGATATCAATAACCAAGATATACGCTTACCACAATTTACAGAATTTCAAACAGCTAAGGATGTAAAAATATCAACTATTAAAAAGAGATACAATCTTTTAGAATTCGATATAGAGGTTCCTGATGATAAAAAAGAAACAACTATTTCTATACCAATGATATGGTACAAAGGATATCGCGCAGAATATTCTAAGGGTGCAGAAGGTTCTCAACCTGTGTTGAAACAGCGTGCTTTTACCGAATCAGAATTAAAAGAAAATAAAAAAGATCGGAAACCAACTGTCTCAGAAAAGGTTTTAAATAACGGAAAAATTTATTTATCTATTCGAAATTCTGGCCATGTCAAAGTTTCTTATCACAAGACATTTATACAGAATCTTGGTTTCATGATAGAATGGATCTCTTGGATACTGGTATTCTTTATTTTTAAGCAGAAGTATTCAAAAAATAAGGAGCAATTCCCATCTTAAAAAGCAGAAAACTTCTGCTTTTTTTGCTATAATGATAGGGAAAAAGCATTTGAAAGGAATTTAACATGATTTTAATTACAGGTGCAAATGGTCAACTTGGAACGGAGCTTCGCCATTTGTTAGATGAACGAAATGAAGAATATGTAGCTGTTGATGTAGCTGAAATGGACATCACAAATGCAGAGAAAGTAGACGAGGTATTTGAGGAAGTAAAACCAACCTTGGTATATCACTGTGCTGCCTATACAGCTGTTGATGCGGCAGAAGAAGAAGGAAAAGAGTTGGACTATGCCATCAATGTGACTGGTACGGAAAATGTAGCAAAGGCATCTGAAAAGCATGGTGCAACCTTGGTCTATATCTCAACCGACTACGTTTTTGACGGTAAAAAACCAGTTGGACAAGAATGGGAAGTAGACGATCAACCAGATCCTCAAACTGAGTACGGTCGTACCAAACGTATGGGAGAAGAATTGGTTGAGAAACATGTTTCCAATTTCTATATCATCCGTACAGCTTGGGTCTTCGGGAACTACGGTAAGAACTTTGTCTTCACCATGCAAAACCTTGCCAAGACTCACAAAACACTTACGGTCGTTAATGATCAACATGGTCGTCCAACCTGGACACGTACTCTTGCAGAGTTTATGACTTATTTGGCTGAAAACCGTAAGGAATATGGTTATTACCACTTGTCAAATGATGCGAAAGAAGATACAACTTGGTATGACTTTGCAGTTGAAATCCTCAAAGATACGGATGTAGAAGTGAAACCAGTGGATTCTAGCCAATTCCCAGCTAAAGCGAAACGTCCACTGAACTCAACAATGAGTTTGGCAAAAGCGAAAGCTACAGGATTCGTTATTCCAACTTGGCAAGATGCCTTGAAAGAATTTTATAAACAAGAAGTGAAATAAGAGAAATTTGAAGCGGCCCTTGAGGGTCGCTTTTCTGTTTGGATTAGGCAAAAAGCCTAGAAAATGGTATAATTGAATAGACTGTAAATGATTTGAAAGGGAACTCTATGCAACATGTTTTTATTATCGGAAGTCGTGGGCTTCCGGCTCAATATGGCGGTTTTGAGACTTTTGTGGACCAATTGGTTTCGTATCAAGTGTCTCCAGATATCCAGTACCATGTTGCCTGCCTTTCTAATGATCAAGCTTTTCAACATTTTGACTACAAGGGTGTCGATTGTTTTACCATTAAAGCCCCTAAGCTTGGGCCTGCGCGTGTCATCGCCTATGATATGATGGCCATCAACTATGCCTTGAAGCTTATTAAGAAACAAGGAATTGAACAGCCGATTTTTTACGTCTTGGGCAATACAATCGGAGCCTTTGTGGCGCCTTTTGCGCGCAAGATCCATAAGATAGGCGGACGATTTTATATCAATCCAGATGGACTGGAGTGGAAGCGGGCCAAGTGGGCCAAGCCGATCCAAGCCTATCTCAAGTATTCTGAAAAGATCATGACGCGCCATGCTGACTTGGTGATTTCTGACAACCCGGGTATTGAGTCTTATATCAAGGAAGCCTATCCTTGGTCCAAGACGACCTATATTGCCTATGGGACGGACTTGTCTCCAACCAGCCTAAGTAGTCAGGATAATAAGGTCCGAGAATTCTATCACAAGTGGCAGACTCAGGAGAAAAACTATTACCTAATTTTGGGCCGTTTTGTCCCAGAAAATAATTACGAGACCGCCATTCGTGAATTTATGGCCTCTTCCACCAAAAGGGATTTGGTGATCATTTGTAACCAGGAAGGCAATCCTTATTTTGAGGAGCTCCGAGATTGTACTGGATTTGATCAGGATCCACGCGTCAAGTTTGTAGGAACGGTCTATGACCAAGACCTGTTGAAGTATATCCGTAAAGAAGCCTTTGCCTATATCCATGGTCATGAAGTGGGCGGAACCAATCCGGGTCTCTTAGAGGCTCTTGCTCACACGGATCTGAATTTAGTTTTAGGAGTCTCCTTTAACCAAACGGTTGCAAAGGACACAGCTCACTATTGGACTAAAGAAACTGGAAATTTGGCGCATTTGATTGATCAGGTCGATCCTTTAGAAGATGTATCTGAATGGGGTCAACGTGCCAAGGCCAATATGAAGCAAAACTTTACCTGGGAAAAAATTGTAGGTGAGTACGAGGAATTATTCTTATCATGAAAGTAAATATCTTGTTGTCCACCTATAATGGTGAACAGTATCTAAAAGAGCAGGTCAAAAGTATCCAAGACCAGACTTATCAAGACTGGCAACTCTTGATCCGAGATGATGGGTCGACAGATGGTACGGTGAAGATTATTCAAGAGTTGGTGGCCCAGGATGAGCGCATTCGTTTTATCAATCAAGGAGCTATCGAAAATCTCGGTGTTATCAAGAGCTTCCATGCGCTTCTGAAATACGAGAAAGCAGATCTTTATTGCTTCAGTGACCAAGATGATGTCTGGCTTCCTGAAAAAATTGCTCTTCAAGTAGCAGAAGCGGCCAAGCACCCTCAAGAAATGCCTTTGCTGGTCTACACCGATTTAAAAGTAGTCGATGAAAACTTGAATGTTCAGCATGAGAGTATGATTCGCACCCAGTCTGATCATGCCAATACAGAATTGATTCAAGAGTTGACGGAAAATACGGTAACTGGCGGTGTAGCCATGATTAACCACGCGCTGGCTGACTTATGGACGGGTCAAGAAAAACATGCACTTCTTATGCATGATTGGTATTTGGCCTTGTTGGCAACTGCATTTGGGAAGCTCATCTATATCGATCGGCCAACAGAATTGTACCGTCAGCACAGTAGCAATGTTCTGGGGGCTCGTACCCTTAGAAAACGGGTTAAAAATTGGGTTCGCCCTCATATTCTTTTTGCTAAATATTGGAATCTCATTGAGTCCAGTCAAGAACAAGCAAAAAATCTATTGGATCTGCCTGTCAGTTCCCAAACTAAAGAAATCATTGAAAACTTTGTCACCATTATGGATGTTTCACTAAAAGAACGTTTGAGACGGATTCGTCAGTACGGTTACCGGAAGAACCGGGCTTTTCATACGGTTGTGTTTACCAGCTTGATTCTGACAAAGTTTGCATATCGAGGTAAAAAATAATGTTTGACGTTTTTAGTCAGAAAAATCGAATTTTATTAAGAGAATTAATCAAAACAGACTTTAAATTACGTTACCAAGGATCAGCAATCGGTTATCTTTGGTCGATTTTAAAGCCCCTGATGACCTTTACGATCATGTATATTGTCTTCATCCGATTCTTACGCTTGGGTGGAGATGTGCCCCATTTCCCAGTTGCCCTCTTGTTGGCCAATGTAATCTGGGGCTTCTTCTCAGAAGCCACATCTATGGGGATGGTGTCGATCGTTAGTCGAGGCGACCTATTGCGGAAGTTGAATTTCTCCAAACATATCATCGTCTTGTCTGCGATTTCAGGAGCAGCCATCAACTTTGTCATTAACCTGGTTGTTGTCTTAATTTTTTCATTCTTTAATGGGGTGACATTCTCTTGGACAGCTTTGATGGTGATTCCGTTGTTCTTTGAGTTGTTCTTGATGGCGACAGGATGTGCATTGATCTTAGCGACATTTTTTGTTCGTTTCCGTGACCTAGGTCAAGTCTGGGAAGTACTCCTGCAAGCCGGCCTGTATGCGACGCCAATTATCTATCCGATTACCTTTATTGCAGACCGCAATCCATGGGCTGCTAAGTTGGTCATGATGAATCCTTTGGCTCAAATTATTCAAGATATGCGTTATTTCTTGATTGATAAGGCCAATACCCCTGTCTGGCTTTTGGTGGAAAATAAGTTTTTGGTTTTGATTCCTTATGTTTTACCAATTCTTATTTTTGTTGCTGGCTTTGCTTACTTTAACAAACATGCTAAGAAATTTGCGGAGATTCTCTAATGATAGATAAACAAATTGCAGTAAAAGTAGACCATGTCAGCAAGTACTTTAAGTTGCCAACAGAGGCGACCAATAGTCTTCGAACTGCCCTGGTCAATCGCTTCAAAGGAATCAAAGGCTATAAAGAACAACATGTGCTTAAGGATATTTCTTTTGAAGTAGAAAAAGGAGACTTTTTCGGGATCCTCGGAAGAAATGGTTCTGGAAAATCGACTCTCTTGAAAATTATTTCTGAAATCTATGTGCCAGAAAAAGGCACCGTCACCATCGATGGGAAACTGGTGTCCTTTATTGAGCTTGGAGTGGGCTTTAACCCAGAACTGACAGGTCGAGAAAATGTCTATATGAATGGAGCTATGCTGGGTTTCTCGACAGCTGAAATTGATGCCATGTATGATGATATCGTAGACTTTGCTGAGTTGCATGAATTCATGAACCAAAAGCTTAAGAACTACTCATCAGGCATGCAGGTTCGTCTAGCCTTTTCGGTTGCCATTAAGGCCCAAGGCGATATCTTGATTTTGGACGAGGTCCTTGCAGTAGGAGATGAGGCCTTCCAGCGCAAGTGTAACGATTACTTCCAAGAACGCAAGAAATCAGGGAAAACCACGATTCTCGTTACCCATGATATGGGAGCCGTCAAGAAATATTGTAACAAGGCTGTTTTGATTGAAAATGGATTGGTGAAGGCCATTGGTGATCCTTTTGACGTTTCTGATCAATATAGTTTTGACAACTTGGAATCGAATTCACATCATCATGGAGATGAAGATGAGGGCTTGGTCACAACGGAAGTTGAAGATTTTACAGCTAGATTGCTTTCTCCTAAGAAAGTAACTCCTGATGATGAGGTGGTGATTGAGTTTTCATTTAATCTATTAGATGAGTCTGTTAATCCTCATATAGCCTTTTCATTTGTTGATATTTCTACTGGGAATGGACTGTATAACGATAATTCCATGGATGTTCCATTATCTGGTGTCGGACCTAAAAAAATCACTTATAAATGTAAGTTGCCGTACTTTAATCATGTGAAGTTAAGACTAGTAGCATTTTTAAGAGATGAAAATCAAGAAAACTTAGCAATATTGTCAACAACGAACCCTCCAGTCTTTTCAATAGATCGGGTAGTCGATCGAACAAATCGTTCGGAGTTGGATTCTTCGACTGGTTTGTTGATCCGTCAAGGCAAGTGGGAATAATTTCTTTGGTGTAGGCTATGAAAATTTTATTTGTATCTCCTGTTGGAGCCATGTTTAGTGGAGCAGAAGTATCAATCGTGAACCTAATGAAATTGTTGGTTCAGCAAGGTCACGAAGTTTATAATGTGATACCGGATAATGCCCCACACATTGATAAAGACTATCTCCGTCATATGGATACAACTGGAATTAAATTATTTCAGTTAAAAAACAATCAGTGGTGGTGGCCTGAATCTAAGACGCTGAACATTTCAGAGTTAGAAATCCAAACTTCTCAACAAAAGAATATTGAGGAAGTAAGAGAAATTATCCGGAATGAACAGATCGAATTGGTCATTTCGAATACAGTCAATGTTTTTCAGGGGGCCATTGCAGCTGCATGTGAACAGGTCAGACATTTTTATATTATTCATGAATTTCCTTTTGGCGAGTTCGGTTATTATAAGGACCTGATTCCCTTAATTGATGATTTGTCTGATAAAATTTTTGTAGTAGAAGGGGAATTGTACCACACTCTAACGAATTATTTTACGACTGACAAATTGATTCCGTTTATTCCCTATACAGAAGTTCAAGAACGTCCTCTTAAGAATTCTACTATTTCTCGTTTTGTATCCATCGGTGGGATTAACGAACGAAAAAATCAGCTTGAGTTGCTTGCAGCCTATAATCACTTAAATCGGAAGGAGATCGAACTGGTCTTCATCGGAGGATGGGATGAGCAGTACAAAAAGTTGATGGATGACTATATTCAAACGCATCATCTAGATCGTGTGACTTTTGTTGGTTTTCACTCGGATCCATGGTCCTTGGTGACAGATAAAGATATCCTCGTCTTGCCTGCTAAATTAGAAACATTTTCTTTAGTATTTGTGGAATCAGTCCTCAATGGAGTTCCGGCAATCATTTCCGATAATTTAGGTCATTTGTCTTCCAGTAAATTTTTAGAATCTGGGAATTTATATCCACTAGGAGATAGAGATCTACTAAGTCAACAAATGGCTACAGTGATTGAGAATTTTGATAGCTATAAAGAAAAACAATTACTGGATCAAGAACTCGCTCGAAAGAAATATAATCTCGAGTCCATCTATGCTGTTTTTAAAGATAACATTGAAGTAGAAACGCCAATTGGTAACCAAAAGCTTTCCTCTAAGTATGCTCGATTTTTGGGCATGAAATTCAATAATCGTGATCTCGAAGTAATTGGTAAATCTCAGGTGGTGATTTCAGCTTCACACGATGGACTTCACTCAGCCTACCATGAAATATCAAAAGAGAGGATGGAAAATAAGGGCTCTATTATCTTCCAGCTTGAAAAGGAAAAGAGTCTAAAAATATTACTTTCAGAATTTCCGGGATCCTATAAAAAATTGTCATTGATTGCATTGGAGGATCAAAGAGAAATTCCTCTTGTAACTTCAAACGGAATTGATTTCGAGGATGTTTTGGTTTTCTTTAATACCCATCCACATATTCTTTTTGATCTTTCGAATAGTTCAGGTAATCAATTTCAATTCTCCTATGAAAAAGAAAGTGACGAAGAATTTAGCAGACACCTATTCAACTTACATGAGAATTATAAAAAGTTATCTCATGAATACAATTCCATCATCCATTCTCGCCGTTGGACCATTCCAACAAAGATCTTGAAATTCTTTAGAATAAGGAAATAATATGCAACGTTTACTTTTATATGTTCACTACAATAAGTTTAATTTTATTAGTGGGCATGTACTTTACCAATTAGAAAAGATTCGTCCCTTGTACTCACGAGTGGTCTTTATCTCCAATAGTAAGCTACCAGAAGATGTGAAGTCTAATTTAGTAGCACAGCATCTGGTGGACGATATTCTAGAGCGCCAAAATAGTGGCTTTGACTTTGCGGCTTGGCGGGATGGAATGAAGACAGTCGGCTTTGACCAACTGGCTCATTTTGATTCGGTTACCCTCATGAATGATACCTGCTTTGGACCTCTTTGGGATCTAGAACCAATCTATCAGCGGTTTGAAAATGATACTGAAGTGGATTTCTGGGGAATGACCAATTACCGGAAAGACAAGGATTTTAACGAGCATATTCAGAGTTATTATCTTAGTTTTAAAAAACAGGTGCTGACATCTAGTGCCTTCCATGAATTTTGGCAAGGTGTTCAGGACTTCACCAATGTTCAAGATGTGATTGATAACTATGAAACCAAGGTCACAACGAATTTCTTAGATGCAGGTTTTCACTATAAGACGGTCTTTGATACCATTCATGAAGACACCACAGGGATGCTCTATCCGGACTTTTCTTACTACAATCCTACAGCGATTCTCAATCATAAGGTTCCTTTCATCAAAGTCAAAACCATTGCAAACAATGAAGGAATTATGCCTTATATTTTCGACGAGTTGGAGCGTGTATCGAACTACCCATTAGACTTGATTCTCAACCACATGTCTATGATTGATCGTCCGGACTATCCTTATCTCTTGTCTCGTAAGTACTTGAAAAACCAGGAATTAGCTGGAGACTTCGGTAAAAAAGTTGCGGTTCATCTTCATGTCTTTTATGTGGACCTCTTGGAAGAATTTTTAGATGCTTTCCAAGCCTTTCATTTCGCTTATGACTTATGGATCACGACAGATGTAGAAGAGAAGAAGCAGGATATTGAACAAATTCTTTCTAATCGGGCACAAGATGCGACGGTTGTGGTGACTGGAAACATTGGACGGGATGTATTACCAATGTTGCTCTTAAAAGAGCAACTCTCTCAATATGATTATGTTGGTCATTTCCATACCAAGAAATCCAAAGAAGCAGATTTCTGGGCGGGTGAATCTTGGCGAAAAGAATTGATCGAGATGTTGGTCAAGCCGGCTGATCAAATCCTGGCCAATATGGAGGCTAATCCAAAAGTCGGAATCACTATCACAGATATTCCAACTTTCTTCCGTTACAATCGAATAGTGGTTGCCTGGAATGAGGCTCTTATTTCACCAGAGATGAACAAGCTCTGGGAAAGGATGGGAGCGACCAAGACGATTGACTTCAAGAATCTCAATACCTTTGTCATGAGTTATGGGACCTTTGTTTGGTTTAAATATGATGCTTTGAAACCACTCTTTGATTTGAATTTGACAGCAGCAGATGTTCCAGCTGAACCTCTACCTCAAAATTCGATATTGCATGCGATCGAACGTTTGTTGATCTACATTGCTTGGGATCAAAAATATGACTTTAGGATCTCTCAAAATCCTCATGTCCTGACACCATTTATTGATAATAAGCAATTGAACAATCGTGAAGATCTCCAACCGCATACCTTTGTGGACTTTAATCAAATTGGGGGGATCAAAGGAGCCTTGAAGTATATCGTAATCGGTCCTGCAAGAGCTGTGAAATATATACTAAAAAGAATGATAAAGAAAGTGAAATAATGAAACGGAAAAAAGAGTTTAATTTTAAAGAATTTATCCTCTTAGCATTATCGAAAGTCTCAAGAACTCAGTGGTATTATGGGGTTACTTTCGTTCTATTTTCTTTTTTTAATTTTTACCTAGCTCAGAATAATCTTGCAGTTCATAACAAAGCAACAGGAACTGTCCTACAATATGTTAATTTTTTAGGAATTCTATTTGGAATTAGTTTCTTGCTATTAATTCCAATATTATCCCAGTTCAATTTTAAAAAATGGTTTCCTCTTAAACTGATTGTCAGTTATTTGGTCTACAATACCCTTTCTTATTTGACAGAAATCACGATTTATTTGAATAATCCAAAATACAAGGTTTGGAATTTTGATCAGAATCCATTCTTTAGAACGGATTCCTTCCTTGTCATTTTCCTTCTGTTTGCTTCTACAGGTGGTTTGGTTCTATTGCGACAGCATTATGATAAGCTACCAAGTCGGAAAAAAGGAGGAGAAGAGATTGGCGAGAACTATCAGTATCTGGTCTTGTCGCAACTCTTGATCACCTTTATCGTAACAGACAAAAATTTTTCGACCCTGATTTACAGGACAGATAATTTTTTGTATAAGGCCTTTGAAATTGGCAAATACTCAGCTCAGCAATTTTGGTTAACAAATGAATTCTTATACATTCTCTTTCCATTGATTTCCTTACTTGGCTTCTTATATACAAAGGGACAACGAGATTTCGTCAAGAACAAACCGAGTTTCTCTTTAGTGTTCTTCTCTAGTACCACTATTGCAATTGTATTGAATTATTTTATCCAATTCAGTTTAGGTCGAACAGAACCCTTCTTAGGCGTTCATTACACGATTCCAGATGCCATCTTATTTCAAATTCTCATTCTGACAGCGATACTTATCTTTGTTTACATTTGTATCAATCAATATTGGATTGCTACCTGTCTCATTTCCATTGTTTCCATTGCTTTTGTAGTTGCAAATTCCATCAAGTTTGGCATGAGGAATGAACCAGTTTTACCGAGTGATTTAACTTGGTTAACCAAGCCAATGACGCTTTTGAGCTTTATGGACAAAGCGCAAATATTTTACATCTTTTTATTGGTGGTCTTTCTGGTTTGTCTACTGATTGTCGGGAAAAAGTACCTCTTTAAAGGAAGAATTATTTCTTCATGGAAAATACAAATCGGAGCTATTGCAGTGATGCTCTTATGCTTTAAGAGTGTCAATGGGATATTCAGTGATAAAGAAAACGGGAAGATCAAGGATAATGTACCAATTATTAGCACCCTGAACAATTACCAAGATATTAATTGGCTAGGGAATACGACCAATGCTCGTTACAAAGGATTGTCTTATGTTTGGATGAATCAATTGACGACGGAGGTTGTTCCAAAACCGGATGGTTATTCCAAAGAACGTCTTGAGAAAATAGCCCAAAAATATACCAACTTGTCTAATGCGATCAATAAGGAGAGAAGTAACTACTTAAACGATCAAACGGTCATTTATATTCTGAGTGAAAGTTTTTCTGATCCTAGAAAAGTCGAGGGAGTTGAGCTTACGCAAAATCCGATTCCCAATATTGAGAACATCATGAAGACCCACACGAGTGGGCAAATGCAATCGGATGGATATGGTGGCGGAACTGCAAATATGGAGTTCCAGACTCTTACAGGTTTACCATTCTATAATTTATCACAAACTGTATCTGTCTTGTATACGGAAGTTCTTCCTAAGATCCATGATGTGCCGTCTATCAGTAATGCATACTCAAAAAAGAATAAGATTGCTGTTCACTTGGCAGGTAAATCGAATTATTCTCGGGATATCGTGTATTCGAGATTGGATTTCAAAGATTTTATTACGACGGATACAAAGGGAATCAAGTACAGAAAAGAAGGAATTAGTCCGAGTGATGAATCCACCTATAATATTGTGTTGGATAATTTAAACGATAAAAACGGACAATTCTTTTCTGTGATGACCATGCAAAATCATACTCCATGGTTAGAAGCAAATCCAGAAACCTTGGATGCAAAAGGTAAAGGGTTTAGTGATGAAGAAAATTCAAAACTGACTTTCTACAGTCGCTTGCTTTCACAAACCGACACCGCCACCCAATCTTTCCTGGAAAGTCTTTCTAAAATAGATAAGAAGATTACAGTGGTATTCTATGGAGATCACTTGCCAGGTCTTTATCCTGAGTCCGCCTTTAAGAATAATCCGGAGAGTCAGTATCAGACAGACTACTTCATTTGGAGTAATTTTGATGCACCGAAATTGAACTATCCTTTGGTCAATTCAAGTGATTTCTCTGCTATGGTCTTTGAACAGACCAATTCAAAAGTTTCGCCTTACTATGCTTTGTTGACGGAAGTGCTGAAAAAAGCAAGTGTCGATAAAAAGGCCCTAGAAGGAGAAGCACAAGAAATTGCAGAGGATTTGAAAATGGTTGAATACGACTTGATTAGTGGGAAAGGTTACCTTTCTAAAGACTTCTTTAAAGTTCCAACTAATAAATCCAATTAAAAGGAGAGCAAGCAGTTAAAAATCTTTGTGATTTTGGCTGTCTGGCTCCCTTTTTTTTGTTTTTTATGCTAAACTATTAGATGGGGGTACGCTCATGATTAAGATATTTGGAAAGGTCCATTATCATTGGCAACCGGACTTATCTATTCTTGTGACTTATTGGTCCATTGCAGTGATTCCGGTCTTTATTGGACTGGCCTTGATGTATGAGAGCTCTAGTGTGCCAACGCTAGTTTTGTTTTCGTTCTTTTTATTTATGGTCTTGCTCGCGATTGGGGTCCATCGTTACTTCACGATCTATGAGGATGGGATCTTGCGGATTATTACTGCCAATCCTTTTACTCCAATCAAAGTGAAGATTGACTCGATCGAAAAGGTCGAAGTAAATAAGAAATCGATCAAGCTCATATTTAATGATGGATCGCGCAGTCGAACATTCTGTATGCGTAAATGGCCGAAAAAATACTTTATCAATGCACTTGCCTTAAATCCTTATTTTAAGGGAGAAGTAATCCTGACGGACAATTTCATCCATGTGGATTACTACGAGATGTATTATGCAAACAAATAAAAAGCCCTCTTAATCTTTTAAGAGAGCATGAGTGGGGCATTCTTTAATAGCCTCGAGAACATCGTTTGTGACAGGGACTTCCTTTTCAAGGAGGTCGTCCTCTTCAGCAGCAAATTTAACGATGCCATTGTCATGGTAATCAAATAATTCAGAATAGGTCTGACAGAGACCGCAAGCGATGCAACGATCTGGAATTAACGTAACTTTCATACTTCTATTGTAATGATTTTTACGAGAAAAAACAAGGAGGAAGTCATGGCAAAAGAACCATGGGAAGAAGATATTTACGATGATGGAGAAGAAACATTGAAAAGAACGAGTAAGTTAAACGGAATCAAGGCAGACCGTCTATTGACGATTTTAGCCATTATTTTCTTTGTAGTAGTAGTGGCGATGGTCTGCTTGTTGATTTTCCTTTCAACAGGTGGCAGCAACAAATCAAAACAAATGTCTGGTTTCTACAATGGAGAGACTAAGGTTGAACAGAAATCATCAGCCCCTGCAGCACAAACTGACCAAGCGGCTAAAGACGATAGTTCAAAAGATGAGAACTCTGAAGAAGGTACGATCACTGTTCAAGCAGGTGAAGGGGAAGCAGCGATTGCTGCGCGTGCTGGTATTTCCATTGCCCAATTGGAACAGTTAAATCCTTCTCATATGTCTACAGGATCATGGTATGCGAATCCTGGTGATGTCGTTAAGATTCAGTAGGAGTTGAGGACAGCATGAAACAAATTCAAATTGCCATTGATGGACCGGCTTCTAGTGGAAAATCCACAGTCGCAAAGATCATTGCCAAGGATCTAGACTATACGTATCTAGACACGGGAGCTATGTATCGTGCAGCGACTTACCTAGCTTTGCAAAATAATCTGACAGCTGAACAGGTTGATGACCTCTTAGCCCTTTTAGATCAGTATCCAATTAGTTTCGGTCGTTCAGAAGAAGGAGAGCAGCTTGTCTTTGTAGCAGACGTGGATATTACCCACCCAATTCGCGATAACCAAGTGACCAACAATGTTTCATGGGTTGCAGCGCTTGCGCCAGTCCGTGAAAAACTTGTCGCTCTACAGCAAGAAATTGCAGCAGAGGGGGGCATCGTTATGGATGGACGCGATATTGGGACGGTCGTCCTTCCACATGCAGAGTTGAAGATCTTTTTGGTTGCTTCGGTTGAGGAGCGGGCAGAACGTCGTTATAAGGAGAATGTTGAAAAGGGCATCACAGCGGATCTTGAATTGTTGAAAAAAGAAATCGCTGAGCGGGACTATAAGGACAGCCACCGTGCCGTTTCTCCTTTGAAACCTGCAGCTGATGCCATTCATTTTGACACAACGGGTGTTGGAATTGCAGATGTTGTTGCCTTTATTGAAGAAAAAGCAAAAAAACTTCTTGACAAAGAATAAAAAACTTGATATCATATAAAAGTTGAGAAAAGCAGAAGTGAGAACTTCTCGCCTTGTGACGCAAGTTGCCTGGCCCCTACGGATCAAGTTTCAGAAATGAAATACATCATGTAGTTCGGGCCTGTTTTGCAGGTCCGTTCTTTGTTTTTCTCGAATAATAAAAAAGAGGTGAAAACCATAGCAAAGCAAGACTTATTCATCAATGATGAAATTCGTGTACGTGAAGTTCGCTTAATCGGTCTTGAAGGTGAGCAATTGGGTATCAAACCACTTAGCGAAGCGCAAGCACTTGCGGACGACGCTAATGTTGACTTGGTTCTCATTCAACCTCAAGCTAAACCTCCTGTTGCGAAAATTATGGACTACGGTAAGTTCAAATTTGAGTACCAGAAGAAGCAAAAAGAACAACGCAAAAAACAAAGCGTTGTGACCGTGAAAGAAGTTCGTTTGAGCCCAGTGATTGACAAGGGTGATTTCGATACAAAACTTCGCAATGCTCGCAAATTCCTTGAAAAAGGAAATAAAGTGAAGGTATCCATTCGCTTTAAGGGTCGTATGATTACCCACAAAGAGATTGGTGCTAAAGTTTTAGCCGACTTCGCTGAAGCTACACAAGATGTGGCGATCATCGAACAACGTGCTAAGATGGATGGACGTCAAATGTTCATGCAATTGGCGCCAGCAACTGACAAGAAATAATCTGTCAGAAAGTTAAAAAAAGGAGAAAATATCATGCCAAAACAAAAAACACACCGCGCATCAGCTAAACGTTTCAAACGTACAGGTTCTGGTGGACTTAAACGTTTCCGTGCTTACACTTCTCACCGTTTCCACGGAAAAACTAAGAAACAACGTCGTCATCTTCGTAAAGCATCTATGGTGCATTCAGGAGATTTCAAACGTATCAAAGCAATGCTTACTCGCTTGAAATAATCGCGTATTCGTAAGTAAAGAATTCTAGGAAATATTGGAGGAAATATAAATGGCACGTGTTAAAGGTGGCGTTGTATCACGCAAACGTCGTAAACGTATTCTTAAATTAGCTAAAGGTTACTATGGAGCTAAACATATCTTGTTCCGTACTGCAAAAGAACAAGTAATGAACTCTTACTACTATGCATACCGTGACCGTCGTCAAAAGAAACGTGACTTCCGTAAATTGTGGATCACACGTATCAATGCGGCAGCTCGTTTGAACGGACTTTCATACTCACAATTGATGCATGGTTTGAAATTGGCTGAGATCGAAGTTAACCGTAAAATGCTTGCTGACTTGGCTGTTAACGATGCAGCAGCTTTCACAGCTCTTGCAGATGCAGCTAAAGCAAAACTTGGTAAATAATATTTATAAGGCTGAGGAGTTTTCCTCAGTCTTTTTTTCTTGCTGATTTCATGCTATAATGAAAATAATCGTAACCGATATGAGGAGAGATGGAGGATACAAAGGTGACACACAATCGACTAGCATGGGATGAATATTTTGCAGCACAGGCCTTACTGATTTCGAATCGAGCGACATGTAATCGAGCGAAAGTAGGTGCTGTTCTGGTTAAGGATAATAAGGTCATTGCAACAGGGTATAATGGATCCGTTTCTGGGACAGATCATTGTCTAGAGGATGGCTGTCTTATGGTCGAGGGACACTGTGTCCGGACGATTCATGCGGAAGTCAATGCGATTTTGCAAGGAGCTGAACGTGGAATTCCTAAAGGCTTTACAGCTTATGTGACGCATTTTCCTTGTCTCAATTGTACCAAGCAGTTGCTTCAAGTCGGTTGCAAGCGAGTGGTATACATTCATCAGTACCGCATCGATGAATATGCCGAATACCTCTACCGCGAAAAAGAAGTAGAACTGGTTCATCTGCCGATTGAAGAAGTCAAAAAGGCTATTGCAGAGGCTGATTTTATTTAGGGAAGGCTTCCAGTCTATTTCATGATATGTTAGCAATCTAACTGGAAACCTGTCCAAATTAATGTTTAAGAGATAGCATTGAATAGATGGCTATCATGAAAAGAATGATGGAATCAAGAATAATGGTGTTAACGGAAAAACATAAAAATATAAGAAAGTTAGGAGAAAGTGATGACAAACCAAGAGAAACATCTTGAGGAAAATAAAGAACATAGTAAGATCAGTGAAGATTATCCCAATTTTGTATCTGTTCAGAATTCTCCAAAAGAAAATAGCTTACATTCTATTCTTCTTTCAGCGACATTTTACTTATCCATTATCTATCTTGTAATGTTTGTCTGTTACTTTGCACCTTGGGGTGATGGTTGGGGATTTGTCGTTTTGATTTTCCTTGGTCCAAACTTATTAAGTCTTGCGATTGGAGCCTTTCTAATTCGACTAGGGATGAAGAAGGGGAATAAAAGCCTTCTCTATGCGAGTATTGGACTCTATCTGCTGTCTATCATCTTGGCTTTTGATCCGGACTGGGAAATATTTCGAATTGCTCCCTTATGTTTAGGTATTTTGGATTTAATCGGAACACTCCTGGTTAAAGAAGTGAAAAGCTCTTAATTAAAAAATGGATATGGTCAACTCTACTCAATAAAAAATATTCGGGTCGATTAAAGCCCTAGTTAAATCAGTTCTTCCGCTCTATTTTTAAGCGCTATTATTTGAAAGAATAACTAAAAATGTTTGGAGAAAGTTATGACAGATCAACAAAAAAATCCTGAAGTAGATAAAGAAAATGAAGCATATGCTTCAGATGAAAGTCTTTTTCCGAACAATGAAATGAAGCCAGAGAAGAGAATTGGAAATTCTGTAATCCTTTCTATTGCTTTGTTTTTGGCCATTGTTTATATAGTTTTACTTTTATTAGGTCTCTTTTCAATGGGAGCGTGGGCTGGTGGCTTTTTGTACTTTTTGGGAATCCATATGATTAGCTTTGTGATAGCAACCATCCTGCTTTGGAATGGAATAGTGAATGCCAATAAAGCAACTCTTTATATGGCAGTAGCTATTTATGTTTTTTCATTTATTGCTGCGGGTGATCCGGATTGGGTGATTAATCATATACCACCGTTTGTGGTAGGAGTGCTGGTATTGATTGGAACTGTATTGTTAAAAAATGGAGACTGATGATAGGAGGTAGGGTGTTCAATCCTATCTTTTTTATTTATTTATTTAGTACTGATAACGCAATAGGAAAACGGTTACAAATTGTGTTATAATTTAAATAAATGAATCGTTAAATACTTTTCTTAGAAAGCGGAGGAGAATCTATGTCTAGAAAAAAATGGTATGGTATACTGCTAATTCTTGAAGCAATTCTTTATCTTGTTTCTTATGGTAGTAGTATAGTAGTGAACTATAGTTCCCAAAGTTTAAATGAAAATACACCACTGTTCACTGTCTCTAGTATTTTTTCTATATGGAATGGAATGATTATTTGCTGGGTAATTTGGAGAATCATGAATCAGCGTTTAAATGTTGAAGGATTGATAGCTGCTCTTCTCCTCTCAATTACCCAACTACTGATGTTTTTTTTACCACCTTTCTCCCCAACAAATCTGATGAACATTTCCTTTGTGCTAAATATCATTTGTTTAATATGGATTTGCCTGCTTATAAAGAATGTAGAAATGAGGGAGCTTTTAAACAATTGGAAAAGTAAAGATGGTTGGAAATCATCGATAGCTTATTTAGTACTATTTGTTTCCTCTACAAATATTTCTCCACTATTTATATTGATTGGTATGGATAGAACGAGTGACATTTACGCTTTTACACTGCGATACACTGTAATGGAGTTAATGTTTCTACTTCTGATTAATGTTATGATCACAAGTACAAGTGATAAACTTCAGAAAGTATTTTCTCTTTTGATAATTTTATCTTCTCTTGTTGAGATAGGTGTAGTATACTCTTTCATCTCTCGTATAAGCTTCTACGGTCTCTTTTATCTTCTCTTATCGATTTATATTGTTTGTCGTGTTTTTGGTTTGTTTGATAAAGTTGCAGCTAGCTGGGAGTCCAAGGTGAAAGTACAAGATCTATCATCTATTGAAACTAAACCAGAGATGGCGTACTCTCAAGTAGAAGGAGACATAGATGTAAACGATCAGTTGAATGCTGAGATACGATCAAACAATGATAAAGAAAATTCGCCAAAAAGAATTATTTTTCAGTCGTCTTGGTTATGGAGCGCCCTTATAATAGCAGTCTGTCACCTTGGTATTATGATTTTTCCTTTATTTTTAGGAAACCCCATGTATCTACTGATCTTGTATATTGGTGCCATCCATTATATTTGTTTTATGATTGCGACTATATTACTTTTCATTGGTATGAGAAAAGGAAGTAAAGGACTCCTAAATGTGGCAGCTATCTTATTTGTTATTTCCATTATAGGTACGCTAGATCCTTATTGGACAGGTCCAAATATTTTATCCTTTATTCTGGGAGTCTTGGTATTTATTGGAACTATATTATTTAAAAATGAAGACTGATTAAAGTAGATAGGGGTGAAAATTTTTAAAGAACTGTTATCATTTAAGTAGGTGGTAGGTTTTCGAGTACCCATTGGTACGCGGACGCCTACCATTTTTGAAGATAAAAAAAGCACCGTGTGAGGGTGCTAGATCTTGCCTGCTGAACTCGTCAATTGATAGATACCCTACGGGGTATTTTTGTGAACTTTTTAGGAACTTTGAGGACTGTTTAAGTCAGTTTAACTGGGTAGTGCATAGACTGAAAAAGCTGATTTAATGGGCTTTTTGAAAAACCATTTTCCATATCATATGTAATGTGTTATAATGAAGTGTTATATGGTCCCGATAAGGTGATAGTCTATCTATCAGTACTTTGTAACTCTATAACAATATTTTTTAAGGGGGGACATTTTTATGTCAGAACGTAAACTTTTCACGTCTGAATCTGTATCTGAGGGGCATCCAGATAAGATTGCAGACCAAATTTCAGATGCTATTTTAGATGCTATTTTAGAGCAAGATCCAGAAGCTCACGTGGCTGCCGAAACAGCTGTTTATACTGGTTCAGTCCATGTTTTCGGTGAGATTTCAACGACTGCTTATGTGGATATTAACCGTGTGGTTCGTGATACCATTGCAGAGATTGGGTATACTAATACGGAATATGGATTCTCTGCTGAGACGGTAGGAGTACACCCATCTTTGGTGGAACAATCTCCTGATATTGCCCAAGGGGTTAATGAAGCCTTGGAAGTTCGTGGGAATGCAGATCAAGATCCACTTGATTTGATCGGAGCAGGAGATCAAGGTCTTATGTTTGGTTTTGCGGTGGATGAAACAGAAGAACTCATGCCATTGCCAATTTCACTCAGCCACAAATTGGTTCGTCGTTTGGCAGAACTTCGTAAGTCTGGGGAAATCAGCTATCTTCGTCCAGATGCCAAATCACAAGTAACTGTTGAGTATGATGAGAATGACCAGCCAGTGCGCGTGGATACAGTTGTTATTTCAACCCAACATGATCCAGAGGTCAGCAATGAACAAATCCATGAAGATGTAATTAACAAGGTCATCAAGGAAGTGATTCCAGCTTCTTATCTAGATGAGGAGACCAAATTCTTCATCAATCCAACTGGTCGTTTCGTTATCGGAGGACCTCAAGGGGACTCAGGTTTGACCGGTCGTAAGATCATCGTGGATACCTATGGTGGTTATTCACGTCACGGAGGTGGCGCCTTCTCTGGTAAGGATGCCACTAAGGTTGACCGTTCGGCTTCTTATGCAGCTCGTTACATTGCAAAAAACATTGTAGCAGCAGGTCTTGCTAAGAAAGCAGAAGTGCAATTGGCTTACGCCATTGGTGTAGCTCAACCTGTATCTGTCCGTATCGATACCTTCGGAACTGGTACGGTAGCCGAAAGCAAGCTTGAAAAAGCAGCGCGTCAAATCTTTGACCTTCGTCCTGCAGGAATTATCCAAATGCTGGACCTTAAACGTCCAATCTACCGTCAAACAGCGGCTTATGGACATATGGGACGGACTGATATTGATCTTCCATGGGAACGCTTGGATAAGGTAGAAGCTTTGAAAGATGCTGTAAAATAATTCGTTGAAATGGAAAAGTTAGGGTCAAGTTGATCCTAGCTTTTTTTCGTTTTGAAAATTCCTACAGATGGAAAAATAGGTCGATCTGTGGTATAATAGATGCAGTATTTTGAATACGTTGTCCCTTTTATTTCCGTTACAAAAAACGATAGTAAAAGGAAAAAGACTTGAAAGAGCTAATAAATTATTAAGATGAAAAAAATTGTAATAAATGGTGGTCACCCTCTAAAAGGAGAGGTGACCATTAGTGGTGCAAAAAATAGTGTAGTAGCCCTGATTCCGGCGACCATTCTGGCGGATGATATCGTGACCCTTGATGGGGTACCGGATATCTCTGACGTGGCGAGTCTGATTGAAATCATGACCATCATGGGGGCTAAGATCGAGCGCAAAGAAGACAGTTTGATCATTGATCCACGTGGGGTGAAGAATATGCCTATGCCATTTGGAAAGATCAATAGCTTGCGAGCTTCCTATTATTTCTATGGTAGCTTGTTAGGACGTTATGGTCAAGCAACTGTTGGACTACCTGGAGGGTGTGACCTTGGACCACGTCCGATCGATTTGCATTTGAAGGCCTTTGAAGCAATGGGAGCCGCTATGACCATGGATGGCTCTAGTATGAAACTTGCGACTGATGGCAAGCCTCTTCAAGGAGCAAACATCTACATGGATACTGTTAGTGTCGGTGCAACGATCAATACGATTTTGGCAGCGGTCAAGGCTGAAGGTCGGACAGTGATCGAAAATGCTGCGCGGGAACCTGAGATTATCGATGTGGTAACCTTGCTCAACAACATGGGAGCCCATATTCGGGGAGCAGGTACGGATATCATAATCATTGATGGTGTTCCACAATTGCATGGAACTAGACATCAGGTGATTCCAGATCGCATCGAAGCTGGAACCTATATTGCCCTTGCAGCTGCTATTGGAGAAGGTATCCAGATCAATAATGTCCTGTATGAGCATTTGGAGAGCTATATTGCCAAGTTAGAGGAAATGGGTGTGCGCATGACCATTTCTGAAGATAGCATCTTTGTAGAAAAGCAGACGGGCTTGAAGGCGATCCAGATTAAAACGTCTCCTTATCCTGGTTTTGCGACTGATTTGCAACAACCGATCACACCTTTGCTCTTAACGGCTGCAGGACGTGGGCGCATTGTTGATACGATTTATGAAAAACGGGTCAACCATGTGCCAGAATTGGCTAAAATGGGAGCCACCATTTCGACCTTAAACGACCACATTATCTATGAAGGGCCAAATCAATTGACAGGATCCAGTGTGAAAGCGACGGATCTTCGAGCTGGTGCGGCTTTAGTGATCGCCGGTCTCATGGCTTCTGGAACAACAGAAATTACAAATGTGGAATACATCCTTCGCGGGTATTCAGATATTATTCATAAATTGACCCAACTTGGAGCAGACATCCAGTTGGTAGAGGAATAGTGACAGAACTAGGGATCTGATAGTGGCGGCTGGATACACGAACAATGGAGTTTGAAATGAATATTTGGACGCACTTAGCTGCCTATTCACTAATTGAAACACAAAGGTTGTATTTACGACCTTTTCTCTTTGAGGATGCGGAAGATTTTTATAAGATTGCTTCGAATCCTGATAACCTACAATTTATCTTTCCTGCACAAGCCGATCTTTCTGAAACTCAATATGTACTAGCCAACTATTTCATGAAAAATCCTTTGGGGGTTTGGGCGATCTGTGATCAGGAAACCAATCAGATGATCGGTTCGATCAAGTTTGAAAAGTTGGATGAAATCAAGGGTGAGGCTGAGTTAGGCTACTTTTTACGCAAAGATTTTTGGGGAAAGGGTCTGATGACAGAAGCGGTCAAAGAGTTGGTCTATCTATCATTTGAGAAATTTCAACTGAAGGAGCTTAAGATTGTCACCCATGTTGAAAATGCAGGGAGTCAAAAGGTCGCTTTGAAGGCTGGTTTTCGTCTCTTTCGTCAATTCAAAGGGAGTGACCGCTATACGCGTAAAATGCGCGATTATTATGATTTCCGCCTAGGTAGAGGGGACTTCTATGAGTAAACACCAAGAGATTTTAGACTATCTCGAAAAATTACCGATTGGAAAACGGGTCAGTGTCCGCAGTATCTCCAATTTTTTGAATGTCAGTGATGGGACGGCCTATCGTGCCATTAAAGAAGCTGAAAATCAAGGAATTGTCGAAACGCGTCCTAGAAGCGGGACCATCCGTGTCAAATCGCAAAAAGCTGTACTAGAGCATTTGACCTATCGGGAAATTTTAGAAATCACCGGCTCTGAAATATTAGCAGGTGAAGAGGGACTCGAAAAAGAATTTAATAAATTTTACATCGGTGCCATGACGGAAAAGCACGTCCTAGACTATGTGTCTGAAGGGGGACTTTTGATCGTGGGTGACCGCACTAGCATCCAACGATTGGCTCTTAAGCATGACAATGCGGTCTTAGTGACAGGTGGCTTTGAAGTGAGTGAGGATGTGATTGATCTGGCCAATCAGGTACAAATCCCAGTCATCCGAACTTCACACGATACCTATACCGTCGCGACTATGATCAATAAGGCCTTGTCTAATATGCAGATCAAGACGGATATCTTGACAGTCGAGCAGGTCTATCGGCCCTTCCATGAGTACGGCTATCTTTCTGAGACGGATACGGTCCGGGATTATTTAGATTTGGTTCGAAAGAATCGCTTTAGTCGTTTTCCGGTTGTCAATCAGCACCAGATGGTAGTGGGCGTCGTAACCATGAGAGATGCTGGAGATAAGGCGCCTCAGACGACCCTTGATAAGGTGATGTCACGGACCATTTTTACCACTAATTTGTCCACCAGCATTGCGACGATTAGCCAACGGATGATCGCTGAAGATTATGAAATGATTCCTGTTGTTCGTAATAACCAGACCTTGCTGGGTGTTATTACGCGTCGGGATGTCATGGATCGGATTAGCAAGGTGCAGTTTTCGAGCTTACCAACCTTTAGTGAGCAAATTGGTCAAAAGATTCAAACAGAGAACGACCATTACCAATTCACAGTGGAGCCAAGTATGCTGGAGAAAAGCGGTGTTTTGGCCAATGGGGTCATGATCGAAGTGCTGATGAAGGTTATTCGCAAGATGATGCAACACAGTGGGCGTAGCTTGATTGTCGAACAGTTGATCATCAATTTTTTACAGGCTGTGCAGGTGGATGATGTGATCCGCATTGAACCCCAACTTGTTCGGCGAACTAGACGTTCGGCCTTGGTTGATTTTAGCTTGTATTTAGATCTGCAGCTAGTCGCGAAAGCAACCATTACGATTAAGATTAATTAAACAAAAAGAAATGAGGAGACAATGATTACATTAAAATCACAACGTGAAATTGAAGCCATGGATCGTGCAGGAGATTTCCTTGCCAGCATTCATATTGGATTACGTGACTTGATCAAGCCAGGGCTTGACCTATGGGAAGTAGAAGAATATGTCCGTCGTCGCTGTAAAGAAGCCAATGTCTTGCCGCTTCAGATCGGTGTAGAAGGCAGTCTCATGGATTATCCTTATGCGACTTGCTGTGGTTTGAATGACGAAGTAGCCCATGCTTTTCCACGTCATGTCATTCTCAAAGATGGTGATCTCCTCAAGGTAGACATGGTCTTGTCAGAACCGCTTGATAAATCTGTTTTGGATGTATCGAAATTAGATTTTGATAATGTAGCCCAAGTGAAGAAATACACGGAGTCTTATAGTGGTGGCTTGGCGGACTCTTGCTGGGCTTATGCGGTTGGCAATGTTTCCCAAGAAGTCAAAGATTTGATGGACGTGACCAAAGAATGTCTCTATAAGGGAATTGAGAAAGCGGTCGTTGGCAATCGCTTGGGAGATATTGGTGCAGCGATTCAAGAGTATGCGGAAAGCAAGGGCTATGGCGTGGTGCGTGACTTGGTAGGACACGGTGTTGGGCCTACCATGCATGAAGAACCAATGGTCCCACATTATGGTCGTGCTGGACGTGGTCTTCGCTTACGTGAAGGGATGGTCTTGACGATTGAGCCAATGATTAATACCGGTACTTGGGAGATTGATACAGATATGGAAACTGGTTGGGCCCATAAGACCCTTGACGGTGGCCTTTCTTGTCAATACGAGCATCAATTTGTGATTACAAAAGATGGTCCAGTGATCTTGACTAGTCAAGGTGAAGAAGGAACATACTAAAAAATAGAGAGGAAAGAATGGAGCTGAAGGCAAGTGTCTGGTTTCGCTCTTTGCTCTTTTTTAGTAAAATGGGGAGGTGACGAATGAAAAAGGTCCTACAAAAAATACTGGGACAGCCATTTATAAAGGGCTTCGTGCGGTTTTATCAGAGTGCAGAGTCTGATATCACTAGCATTGCGGTGGCCTATTATTTGCTGATCTCCATTTTTCCATTGATGCTGATTGCAGCCAATATTTTACCCTACTTTCATATTCGTCCCACTCAGATTCTTTTAAGCTTACAGAAAGTTTTGCCAGCCTCCTTATATCGAATAGTGGCACAGATGATTTCGAGTGTGTTGACCAAACCTTCGACAGGCTTACTGAGTTTCTCGATTATTTCTGCTTTGTGGATCTTCTCTCAGAGCATTGCCTACCTCCAAAAAGCCTATAACAAGAGTTATGGGGTGGAAAAGGAGCGTGGTATTATCTGGGGGCGACTCTTTAGCTTTCTGATCAGTTTTGCCTTGCAGGGTTTGTTTGGACTCTCGCTGATCCTTTCCATGTTTGGGAAAATGATCGTTCGCTATCTCTATCAGACTTTTTCGTTTGATCGGACGATTTATGTGCGCTTACTGAATTTGACAGAGCCAACCATCTACCTCTTACTCTTTGTTAGTCTGGTCTTGCTCTATTACACCCTTCCAAATGTCAAAATTCCAAAATTTAGATATGTATTGCCAGGGGCGACCTTTGTTGTTGCTGTCCTGTATGCGATCTTAAATATCTTTTGGAAATATGTGGATCGCTATGTGAGTCATTTCTTAGATGCCCGTTTCTTTGGTTCGGTCGTCCTAGCGGTCATTATGTTCTGGTTCATCTTGGTGGCAAAAATCATGATTATTGGTTGTATTTTAAACGCCAGTATCCAATTTGCCAGAGAAGACAAGTTCCAAACGCGCAGTGGAGAAATTGTCTCTAAGTTAAAATCAGAAGAAGTGGACTTTCGACATAGAGAAGTTTCACAAAAATTAAAGCGTCGGTTACGCTTGATAAAAAAAGAAAAAACGGAATAAGGGAGAGTGGGACAGAAATCGGTAATTCGTTAGAATTCGATTTCGTCGTCCCACCTCCGCACAGTTGAGTAGGGCTGTAAAAGCTGATGAAATCAGCGTAGTAGAGCCCACTCAACCACTGCGTCTTGCTCGACAATCCAAAAATAATTGAGAGGCTAGGACTTTTGTCCCAGCCTCTTTTTTTCTTATTTATTTTTATTGCATTTGCAACAAAAATATGTTATGCTACTGTTAATAGGAAAGGAGGAGTGAGATGAGTATTTTGCGTGAGATCGGCATCATTGCGCGAGCTCTGGATTCTATAGCAAATATTGAATTTCGAGATTTGGATTTGGCGCGTGGTCAATACCTTTACCTGGTGCGAATTGCCGAGCAACCTGGAATGATTCAGGAAGAACTCTCTGAAGTCTTGAAAGTAGATCGATCCACCGTTGCAAGGTCCGTAAAAAAACTAGAAGAGCGTGGCTTGATTCAGCAACGTCCGAGAAGTGAAAATCTCAAAACAAAGGAATGGGAGTTAACTGAAAAAGGTAAGCAGATTTACCCCTTCATTTTAGGGGAGCATCTTTACTCTGAGAGAACTGCTTTAAAAGGATTTTCCAAAAAAGAAGTCTCACAGTTAGAAGAGTATCTCATCCGAGTTCGTGAGAATATCACCTTGGATTGGGAACTAGTTAAAAAAGGTAAAAAAAGAAATTATAGTGAGGTAAAGCAATGAAAGTAACAGTCGATCAAGCATTTTGGGATTTGTTCCCAACAGCTAGAATTACAGTGATGTCCTTGTATGGCATTGATAATACAGTAGATGAAGCCAAGGATCCTTATTTCAAAGAATTGTTGGACAAGGGTGCCAAGAGAGCATGGGAATTTATCGATGAAGAAAACTATACCCAGAGTGGGTTCGTTCAAGAGTGGCGCCAAGCTTTTAGCAAGTTTAAAACAAAAAAAGGAGCCCGATCTTCAATCGAAGCACTCTTAAAACGGGTTCACCAGGGTCGTGAATTTTATCCGATTAATCCCTTGGTTGATTTATACAATAGTGTGTCTATGGCTTATGCCCTTCCTTGTGGAGGAGAAGACATGGATAAATTAGTGGGTGGACTCTCTCTAGGACAAGCGAAAGGAGGCGAACCGTTCTTTCCATTAGGAGCCGAAGAAGATGCGCCAGCTTTGGAAGGGGAGATCATCTACTATGACCAAGAAGGAGCCGTTTGTCGTTGTTTGAATTGGCGAGAAGCTCAAAGAACCATGCTAACTGAAGATACCAAGGATGCTATTTTGGTGATTGAAGCCATTGATGAGGAGCAGGCCAAACGTGCACAAACAGCTATGCAGGAATTGAAAGACCTAGCCAAGGATTATTTTGGAGTCGAAGGAACGATCTATCAATTAAGTGCAGAGGATGCAAGTATAGAAGTTTAAAAGAATAAGGCTGAAACAAATGTTTCAAGCCTTGTTTTTATTTTTAAAGACAAAGAGTTTACTAAAGACATAATTGAGGACCACTATAGCAACTTGCGCAAAGAGGGTTTCAATTAGATTAATTTGACTCTTGTTGTTGTGGACAAATTGCCCGATGATTCCTGGGAATTGCTTGACAAAAATCTCGGTCAAGACCATGTCTAGTATAAAGGTCCCAGAGCGCGCAATCGCAAATCGGATCAAGCGCTGAAACCAGCCCTTTCTTTCTTGCTTAAAGACGATGGTATCGTTGGTCGCAAAGGCAAAGAGGATCCCGGCAATGTTTCCAATTGCGGTCGCTAATCGTTCGTCACGAGACACATGATAGATGAAGAGGCGGGTTCCGACGGAAACAATGGTTGTGGCAACTCCAAAAAAGAGATAGGATAAAATCTCATTATCAAAAAATTTTTTAATTAGTGTTTTCATAAATTCAGTCTACCATAAAACCTCAAAATATGCTATACTTGAAAGGTTGAAGAAATCAAACCTTCAACCCTTGGTGCTTAAGATCCTTTCGCCAAGCATATTACACGCGGGAAAACCGCTAAAGGAGAATAAATGAAACAGTTAACTGCTCGTGATATGGCACAAATTGCCATTGTTGCTGCGATTTATATCGTATTGACCATTACCCCACCTCTCAATGCTATGGCCTACTATGGCTATCAATTCCGTGTTTCGGAGATGATGAATTTCTTAGCCTTCTACAATAAGAAGTACTTGATTGGAGTGACTCTTGGTTGTATGATTGCTAACTTATTTAGTTTTGGATGGATCGATGTCTTTGTCGGTGGAGGTTCGACCTTTGTCTTCTTAGGACTCGGACTCATTTTATTTGGTCGTTTTAAAAACAAGTTCTTGTTTGACGGTCTTATTCGCTTGGACCATTTCTTGTTTGCGATTTTCTTTTCCATTTCCATGTTTACGATTGCCTTGGAACTTTACTACCTTCAAGGCCAACCATTCTTCTATAACTGGTTGACCATGGGATTGGGTGAATTCGCATCCTTGATTTTTGGAGCGATTGTGATCAATCAACTTTCTAAACGGATCGATTTTACAAAATAAGAAAAGGGAGCTTTGGCTCCTTTTTTAATGCTAAGAATGCAGTAAATTCAAGGCTAAATTAAGATTTTATGATAAAATAAGAACATGAAAACCAGAATGAAAGAATTAGTGGAATTACTCAATCGTTATGCTTACGAGTATTACACAAAAGACGCTCCATCTGTTTCAGATAGTGAATATGATCAATTGTATCGGGAGTTGGTGGAACTAGAAACCGCTCATCCTGATGAGATCTTACCAGAGAGTCCAACTCACCGTGTAGGTGGGGTGGTTTTAAAAGGCTTTACCAAATACCAGCACCAGTATCCCCTTTATAGTTTGCAGGATGCTTTTTCGCGTGAAGAATTAGAAGCCTTTGATCAGCGTGTCCGTAAGGAATTTCCTTCTATCAGCTATGTATGTGAGCTGAAAATTGATGGCTTGTCCATTTCCCTCACCTATGAAAATGGAGTCCTCGTAACGGGGGCGACACGTGGGGATGGTTCTGTCGGTGAGGATATTACAGAGAACCTCAAGCGGGTCAAGGACATTCCTTTAGTGTTACCAGAGCCAGTGAACATCACGGTTCGAGGCGAGTGCTACATGCCACGGGCTTCCTTTGATCGGGTCAATCAGATCCGTCAAGAAAATGGTGAGCCGGAGTTTGCTAATCCGCGGAATGCTGCTGCAGGAACGCTTCGCCAATTGGATACGAAAATCGTGGCCAAGCGAAATCTCGCAACCTTCTTGTATCAAGAAGTGAGTCCAACTGATCAAAGCAGTCAGGAAGGCGTGCTTGAGAAATTAGCCCGCTTAGGCTTTGTCGTGAACCAAGAGCGAGTGCTGGCTGAGGATATGGAGCAAATTTGGGACTTTATCCAAAAAGTAGCTCAGCTTCGGGAGGATCTTCCCTACGACATCGATGGGATCGTCATCAAGGTCAATGACCTAGCTGTTCAAGAAGAACTAGGCTTTACCGTAAAAGCTCCTAAATGGGCTGTCGCCTATAAGTTTCCAGCTGAAGAAAAAGAAGCAAAAATCCTATCGGTGGATTGGACGGTTGGACGGACCGGTGTGGTGACGCCAACTGCCAATCTAACTCCAGTCCAGCTAGCCGGAACTACCGTTAGTCGGGCAACCTTGCACAATGTGGACTATATTGCTGAAAAAGATATTCATCAGGATGATACCGTCATCGTCTATAAGGCGGGTGATATCATTCCTGCGGTCTTGCGTGTCGTCAAAGATAAACGGGTATCTGATCAAGCATTAGCTATTCCAACTCATTGTCCGAGCTGCCAGAGTGAGTTGCTTCATTTCGAGGATGAGGTGGCCCTTCGCTGTATCAATCCACTCTGTCCAGCGCAGATCAAGGAAGGATTGAACCACTTTGCAAGTCGGGATGCTATGAATATCACAGGCTTGGGTCCAGCTGTTGTAGAGAAACTCTTCGCAGCTCAGTTGGTAGAGGATGTAGCTGGGATCTATCGTCTGACAGTCGCGGATCTATTGACCTTAGAAGGCTTTAAAGAAAAATCTGCTGAAAAACTCTATGAAGCCATTCAAGCTTCAAAAGAGAACTCAGCTGAAAAGTTACTCTTTGGTTTGGGGATCCGCCATGTCGGTAGCAAGGTTAGTCAAATCTTGCTCCAAGAATTCCATGACCTCGATCAATTGGCTACAGCTGATCCAGAACGGATTGCCAGCATTGACAGTCTCGGTATGGTCGTGGCTGAAAGCCTCAAGCGTTATTTCGCACAAGAAGGATCCAAGCGCCTATTGCAAGAGCTTAAAGAAGCTGGTGTCAATATGGCTTATCTTGGTGAGAAAGTCGCTGCTGATGCGGCCCTATCAGGAATGACAGTCGTTTTGACTGGGAAGCTAGAGCGACTCACGCGTTCAGAAGCCAAGGCAAAATTAGAAAGTCTGGGCGCTAAGGTAACTGGATCGGTTTCCAAAAAAACAGATTTAGTTGTTGCAGGCAGTGACGCTGGTAGCAAGTTAACCAAAGCACAAGAATTAGGAATCCAGGTAGAAGATGAGGCCTGGCTTGAAAGTTTATAGAGGATCTTTATGGTAGAACGAATCAAAAAAGCCCGTTTAATTTATAATCCGACCTCTGGGCAAGAAATTATCAAGAAAAATATTGCGGAAGTCTTGGACGTACTCGAAGACGTGGGCTATGAAACCAGCGCTTATCAAACGACTCCAGAACCATTTTCTGCCCAAAATGAGGCAGAAAGAGCCGCTAAAGCAGGCTTTGATTTAATCATTGCTGCTGGTGGAGATGGTACGATTAACGAAGTGGTCAATGGGGTTGCAGGTCTGGAAAATCGTCCGCAGATGGCCTTTATCCCGACCGGTACCACCAATGACTATGCGCGTGCCTTGAAGATCCCGATGGGCGATCCTGTGGCGGCTGCTCGCATTATTGAAAAGAATCAAACCATTCAGATGGATATTGGTCGTGCCTATGGCAGCAAGTATTTCATCAATATTGCTGCAGCAGGAACCATGACAGAATTGACCTTCAGTGTTCCAAGTAGTGTTAAATCTCGCCTGGGTTACTTTGCCTATGTGGCTGAAGCAGCTAAAATGTTGCCACGAAACAAGGCTCGTAAGGTGCGGATTGAGCACGACAATGGTGTCTTTGAAGGGCCAGCGTCTATGATTTTTGTGGCTCTTACCAACTCGATTGCTGGTTTTGAAAGTGTCGCGCCAGATGCTAAGCTTGATGATGGGAACTTTACCTTGATTATCGTAAAAACTGCTAAGCTCTTTAACATGTTGTCCTTGATGATTCAGGCCATTAATGGAGGCAAGCATGTGCACGATGAAAATGTAGAATATCTCAAGACCAAGAAGTTGACGATCGAAATGTTAGGGAAAAATGCTCAACCATTCCGCATCAATCTAGATGGGGAATACGGAGGAGATACTCCAGTTGAATTGGAAGTCTTCCATAACCACTTGGAATTCTTTGCAAATATTGATGAAATCAACAACGATGCTTTGGTTCACCCATCTGAAGAATAAAAACAAATAGTTGGAGTCCATTACGTGTTTTACAAGCGGATGGTTCCTTCGGTATTAAATTGGAAATAGGAAAATGTTATGCGACAATATCATGTAAAGCTTCATTTTCATAAGCAAAAAGGAAATTATTTTGCCTATGATATGTGGCAGTGGCAGGATCAAGTAGAAGGAAAATCAGTCTCTTTCTCCAAGTTGGATTATTTTGGAGTAGAGGGAAATCTGGTATACGAGAGTGAGGATGCCTTGAATCGGGGTCATGTCTTGGTTAAAGAAGGAGATTGGCTCACCAAAACCCGTGATTTTGAAATCGAACTCTTACCAGAAGGGCATGTTCGAGAAGTTTGGATTCTCGATGGGGACGATACTGTCTATTATTCTTTGCAAGCTGCTTTGACGAGTCATGCTTATAGCCATCGTCAGCCTCATGCCTACGATATGGCGACCCATGCCAAGGAATTTGACACCAAATGGGCTTATCAAGGCTGGCTTGGTTATCGTGACGAAGAAGGGGAGTATTGCTTTAAGCTGTGGGCCCCTACTGCTAAGAAAGTTGAATTGTTGCTCTATCAATCAACAGAGTTGGATGCGCCTATTTGGAAGACTATTCCGATGATGCGAGGCAAACAAGAGTCTAGCTACCATCCAGAAAACACCCAAGGTGTTTGGATTCTAGATTTTCTAGGAAATTTAAGTGGCATGGCTTATCAATATCGTGTGTATTTTGAACACCAGACTCAAGTGACGCGCGATCCTTATAGCATTGCAACGACAGCCGATGGAATGCGCTCAGCCATTCTCTCAAGAACAGATCGTCAGTTTGATTGGGGCACTAAAAAAGGCGCCGATGAGACTCCCTGGCGCCTGGATAATCCTTGTCAAGCAGTGATTTATGAGATGCACCTTCGGGATTTGACCAAGTCACCGACATCAGGTGTGGACGAGTCTTTGCGTGGGACCTATCTGGGGGCTTGCCAAGAAGGAACTGTCAATAGCCATGGCGATGCGACTGCCTTTGATTATATCCGTCAGTTAGGGGTCAATGTCGTGCAATTGCAGCCGATATCTGATCGCTATAAACAGTACGATGAAGAAGGTCGTGTGACCTACAATTGGGGTTACGACGTTCAGAATCATTCTGCACCAGAAACCAGTTTTTCAACGGATCCATCCAATCCTAAGCAGACGATGAAAGAGCTTAAAACTATGATCCGGGCTTATCATGAAGCTGGGATTTCTGTAGTCATAGATGTGATCTACAATCATACCTACTCAACTGAGAATGGTCCTTTCCAAAGTACAGTTCCGGATTATTATTACCGGATGGAGCCAGATGGGCGCTTCCAAAATGGGACAGGTGTCGGTAATGAGACGGCAAGTGAGCATGAAATGTACCGCAAGTACATGATTGATTCCCTTACGCACTGGGTAAAAGAGTACCAGATCGATGGTTTCCGCTTTGATTTGATGGGCATTCACGATGTGACGACAATGAATGCTATTCGGGAGGCTATGGATGCTCTGGATCCTCGCATTCTCCTTTATGGAGAAGGTTGGGACATGGGAACTGGTCTCGCACCAGAGGATAAGGCTAAGAAAGACAATGCGGCGCAATTGCCACGTATTGGATTCTTTAACGACACGGAGCGCGATGCTATTAAAGGGGCTGAGGTTTATGGTTCTATCAAACGTGGCTTTGTCAGCCGAAAATCAACAGAGAATATCGTTGCGCGTGCTGTTCTAGGTAGTGCGGAGCTGGGTCATTATTTAAGTCCCAATCAGGTCTTGAATTATGTGGAGGCTCATGACAATTATAATCTCTATGACTTGCTTCAGACTCTTCATCCGAATGAAAAAGTAGCAGGATTGGTCAAGCGCTCAGAGTTGGCTACGGCCATGAATCTGCTCTTTCAGGGCATGACCTTTATGCAATTGGGTCAAGAGTTCATGAGGACCAAATTGGTAGCGACAGGTCCTGATGGAGAAATCACTCCTTTGGATCGTGAACGGGCCATGAATTCCTACAATGCTCCAGATTTTGTGAATCAGGTCAACTGGGATCTGGTCAGTCAAAACAAGGAATCAATTGCCTATATCCGAAGCTTGATCAATTTGAAGACAAGTCTTCCTGTCTTAGGGCTTGAAAGCTATGATAAAATCTATCAACAAGTCTTTATCCAATCTGCAACTGATTGTAGTGGACTTCTGATATTTGAACTAACAGGAGACAAGAAGTACTTGGTCATCTTCAACGCCAGCGGGCTTCCATATTACCTCCAAAATTCAAATAAATTGAAATTGATGGTTGGGAATAGTCGTCATAAACGACCATTCTATGTGGAGAATTTAACAGCTTCTGTTTTTGAAGTCCTAGATGAAGGTAAAGCGTAATCTTTTTAAAGAAATCACAAAATCCCTGAGTTTTTAAACTCAGGGATTCTCTTTATTTAGAAGAACTGCTACTGGTCTCTGTTGAGGAAGAACTATCGTCTTCTGGGTGCAATTCTTTATAAGTAGGTGCCTTGAAGAGATCAACGGTGGACTGATTGCCACGTTGGTTATAAAGGCTGGTTGATTTGTCACCTTTTTCCTTTTCAATCTTCTTCAATGCCTTGAAGGAATTAGTGTAGGAATAATCATCTGGATTGACTTTTCCAAGATCATTGCCCTTGAAGAAGCGAAGGAGGTCACCGGTCTGGATGCTATCGCTAATCTTCAATTGCAGGTTAGCAGCCTCCCTAATCTTGTCCAGTTCTTCCTTGGTTTTTTCGTCTGGGTTCGTGATTTCCTCACCTGTTTTGGTGTAATAGGTCCGGCCACTATAGCTCGTATACTCAGGAGTCACAAAGTAGTTAGCGGAGCGGAAGGCTACGATTTGATCATGATCTGGTGAGAGCATATCTTGACCAACTTGGAGGAATTTGTTGGATTCAATGCCTAGCAAATGTTCCAAGGTTGGGAGCATATCAATTTCGCCACCATAGGTGTTGATAATGCCTCCCTTGTCCATTCCAGGAATAACTACCATATAAGGAACGCGTTGCAACATGGCATTGTCATAGCTTGACCACGTTTCAGAGTTCTTACCAAGTAGAGGGGCAAGAGCTGGGTTGCGGGAGTTTGAAATTCCGTAGTGGTCCCCATAGAGAACGATGATGGAATTTTTGTAAAGACCAGATTCTTTCAGGTAATCAAAGAAGGCCTTGATCGAAGAATCTAGGTAGTTAGCGGTCGCAAAATAGCCATTGATGGTTTCGTCCTGAGTCTTAGCTAGAGGGAAGCCGAGATCATCTCCTGACAAGCTAGTTGTATAAGGATAGTGGTTGGAAACCGTAATGAACTTCGTATAGAAAGGCTGTTGCAATCTTTCTAGGTATTTGATGGAATCCTTGAGCATGTATTTGTCATTAAGACCATACTGGAAGGAATTGCTGCTGTTTTGTTTGGTGAAGTAGCTGGCATCAAAGAAGTAATTGTAGCCCCATTGTTTATAGGCGGTATTCCGGTTCCAGAAACTTCCAGCATTCCCGTGGAAAACAGCGCTTGAGTTGTAACCATTTTTTGAAAGAATAAATGGTGCAGCCTGTTGGGTATTGGTTCCACCATAGTTCACCATAAAGGAACCTTGGTTGAGTCCGAAGAGGCCTGTTTCAATCATGGTCTCCGCATCAGACGTTTTCCCTGCCTTAACTTGGTTAAAAACATTTGAAAAGGCAAAGGTTTCTTTCGAGTGGTAAAGTGAGTTTAAGAAAGGTGTCACTTCATATTCTTTATCGTCTACTTTCAACTTGTAATCGATCAAGAATTGTTGGAAACTTTCCAAGTGAATGTAGATAACATTACGGCCTTTGGCCATTCCAAAGTACTCAGGATTAGGCTTGGCATAATGCTGTTGGATATATTCTTCCACCGGTTTTAAATCTGCTTCGGAGGCTTTGGAACGTTCTTTGTTGGCAGCATAGGTCTGATTAGCGCTATAACCCAGAAAGGCTGGTAAGCCTAGGGCACGAACGACATAGTAGTTTGAGAACCCACGAGTCAAGAGCTCAGGTCGGTCAATTTCTGCGAGGAAAAGGTTGGCCGAAAAGAGCATAGCCGATAAAGAGGTAACCGCAAAACTAGCTCGTTTATTGAAGGGACGATTGTCCATTCGAATCCATTTCTTAAAGAAGAAGAAAGCTAGAATAGGGAAATCTAGAATGTAGATCACATCCCAAGGTCGGAACAATTCTAAAGCAGCAGCTCCGAGACCGGCAGAAACCTTGCTGGAAGCCAACATGGTATTGACCGTTACGAAGTCTGTAAACTCTCGATAATAGATGGAGTTGGAAATCAACCAAATAAATAAGAGAAGGTAGATCCCAAAGGCCAAACTATAAAAGAGCTTGGTTCGTTTGATATAAAGTGCAAGACCAATGAAGAGCAGACTAATCGGCAATGGGTTGATCACTGCTAGAAAAATCTGATACGGTCCCTGAATGTCTAAATTAAAATCAACTGAATAGGCCCACATGGTTTTGAACCAGTAGAGCAACAGAAGGGTCAAGACAAATCCTAGTCTGGTACTCATGAAATTGAGTATCGAATTCGTAATTTTTTTCACAAAATGTTACTTCCTTGTCTTATTTCCTAAAAATTTTCATATACAAGTATACCACAATTTTATGGAGAAAGAAAAAAATGACTGTAAAGGAGAGGAAAGAAATAGGAAAGATCCGGCATTTTATATCATTTGAAGCTAAATGATGAAAGCTAGGATAAAACGGTAAAAAAAGTTCCAGTAAATAAAGCCTCTCTTTGTGAAAACTGCAGACTTTTGCTATAATAGAGGATATGAAAAAACTCACAGTCAGTCGCCAAGTAGCTCGAAAATTAAAACAAGGACAATCCCTTCTTGAAAAGCAAGATTTTGAGTCACTTCCTGCTTTGGATCAAGAGGTTCAATTGCTTTCAGGAGATGGACAATACCTCGGAGTCGGATACTTATCTGAACAAAATAAAGGGATTGGATGGTTTGTTTCACAAGAGTCGGTCGCTTTTGATCAAGACTTTTTTAAAAATCTTTTCATCAAAGCCAAGCAATACCGTCGTTCTTATTATGCGGATGAAACGACGACAGCCTTTCGTCTTTTTAACCAAGAGGGAGATGGTTTTGGTGGCTTCACGGTTGACTTGTATGGTGAGTCTGTTGTCTTTTCTTGGTATAATCCCTTTGTATTTCAGATCAAGGAAACCATTCTAGCGTCCTTTCAAGAGGCTTTTCCAGAAGTCCGAGGCGGCTATGAAAAGATTCGCTTTAAAGGCTTGGACTATGAATCGGCTCATGTCTATGGAGAAGAAGCTCCGCAAGAATTTTTGATTCTTGAAAATGGAGTTTCTTACCAAGTCTTTCTCAATGATGGCTTGATGACGGGGATCTTTTTGGATCAGCATGAAGTTCGAGGTAGCTTGGTAGAGGGCTTAGCAGCTTGCAAGTCCTTGCTCAATATGTTCTCCTATACGGCGGCCTTTTCTGTTGCTGCGGCAATGGGTGGAGCAGTTGAGACAACATCGGTCGATCTGGCTAAGAGAAGTAGAGAATTATCAGAAGCGCATTTTGTGGCAAATGGCTTGGCGTTGGATGCTCATCGTTTTGTCGTGATGGATGTCTTTGACTATTACAAATATGCCAAACGCCATGAGCTAAGCTATGATGTGATCGTACTCGATCCGCCTAGCTTTGCGCGGAATAAAAAACGGACTTTTTCAGTCGCTAAAGACTATCATCGGTTGGTCAGCGAGGCTCTTGAGATTTTAAATCCAGGTGGGACCTTGATTCTCAGTACCAATGCGGCAAATGTGACCAAAGAAAAATTTAAAAAACAAATCGAAAAGGGATTTCAAGGGCGTAAACATCGTTATGTAGCAGAATACGGCCTTCCGGGAGATTTTCGATGGAACAAGAAAGAAGAAAGTAGTAATTACTTAAAAGTATTTACGATTAGGGTGGATGTATGAAGTTAGTTGTGTCGATTATGCCTCGCTCCTTAGAAGAGGCGCAACAACTAGATGGTTCGCGTTACGATGATGCGGATGTCATTGAGTGGCGTGCGGACTTTTTAGAAAAAAACGAGATCTTAACCGTTGCTCCAGCAGTATTTGAAAAATTTGCTGGACGCGAAATTTTATTCACCTTACGGACTCGAGCTGAAGGTGGGGAGATGGAGCTGACCAATGAGGAATATGTTGGGATCCTGAAAGATATTCAATCTATCTATCATCCGGATTATATCGATTTCGAGTTTTATAGCCATCGTGACGTCTTTGAAGAAATGTTGGAGTTTTCAAATCTTGTGCTCAGCTACCATAACTTCCAAGAAACTCCGGAAAATATGATGGAGATCTTATCGGAATTGACCAGCTTTTCTCCAAAATTAGTCAAAGTATCTGTCATGGCCCACAATGAACAAGATGTTCTTGACTTGATGAATTATACGCGTGGTTTCAAGACACTGAACCCTGAGCAAGAATATGTAACGATTTCCATGGGTAAGGTCGGGAAGATTTCGCGCTTGACAGCTGATTTGACAGGTTCTTCCTGGTCTTATGCTAGAGTCGGAGATGAAAGTGCCCCAGGTCAAATTCCTCTTGAAAATATGAGAAGAATTCGGGAGTTATTAAATGAAGATTGACGGATATACTCGGATGGCAGCGGTCATTGCCTATCCCATTCGTCATAGTATTTCTCCTTTCATCCATAATCTAGCTTATGAATTAACAGCGACCAATGCTGCTTATCTAGCTTGGGATATTGCTGAAGAAGACTTAGAAAGCACCATCAGCCAAATTCGTAAGTTGGATATGATTGGGGCCAATATCTCCATGCCCTACAAGCAGAAGGTCTTTCCTTACTTAGATGAAGTGGATGAGATGGCCCGAAAGATCGGTTCTGTCAATACCATTGTTCACCGTGATGGCAAGCTTAAAGGCTATAATACGGATGGAATTGGTTTCTTTCGTAGTTTACCTCCTGCTTTCTCTATTAGGGGAAAAACAATGGTTCTCTTAGGTGCAGGTGGTGCAGCTTTAGCGATTATTGCACAGGCGATTCATCTAGGTGTGAAACGTATCCTTGTCTTTGTGAGAGAGGAAAGATTGGTTCATTATCGTTCAATAGTTCAGTTGATTGAAGATGGCTTTGATTTCTTGATAGAATTGTATGCGATTGAGAAAGATGAAGAAGTTCAAAACTCTTTTAATCAAGCCGATCTCATCTTAAATGCCACTGGTGTAGGCATGGATGGTCATTCTCTTCCGATAGCGAGTCACTTGACCTTTCCCCCACAGGCCTTAATCGTAGAGATGGCCTACTATCCGGCAGTGACCCCCTTTCTGCAATTAGCAGTGAATCAAGGAAACCAGAGGGTAAATGGGCTGGGAATGCTCTTTTATCAAGCTGAAGCAGCCTTTGAATTAATGACTGGGAAAGTATTTCCTACAGAGTCTGTATGGGAAGCATTAACAACAGAATATCGCCAATTTGTATGTGACTAAGAGAGGGTTTTACCTTTTCCTATTGAAAAAGCTTTAAGAGATTAGAACAAGAACTGATTTTTAAAAAAACAGTCTTGCTCTAGTCTCTTTTTCATTTTGATTGAGACATGTGCCTTATTTCATGATAAGATAGAATCAAAGAAAAACGTGAAGGAGATTCCTATGAACGTATCGGTACCTATTCCAGGACATTCCTATGATATTGTGATTGAAAGAGGTGGTCTCAACCAGGTTGGAGACTGGTTGCGCACTCTTTGGGGTGATAAAAAAGTCGCGATTATTTCCGATAACCGCGTGGCTAAGCTATATGCCTCTATCGTAGAGAAGAGCCTTGAGAAAGCTGGTTTTCAAGTGGTGCGCTTTGAGTTTCTTCAAGGGGAAGCCAGTAAGAATCTAACCACTGTTTCAAAAGTCTATGACTTTCTAGCTACCCAGAGCATGACGCGCAGTGATGGAATCGTTGCTCTTGGGGGTGGCGTAGTTGGTGATTTGTCTGGTTTTGCTGCCTCGACCTATATGCGGGGAATTTCCTTTGTTCAGATCCCGACTAGCTTGACCGCACAGGTGGATTCTTCTATCGGGGGAAAGACTGGAGTCAACTCAGCACTTGCCAAAAACATGGTAGGGACCTTTGCTCAACCAGATGGTGTGTTTATTGATCCTGAAGTGTTGAGCACGTTGGGGCAACGTGAATTGATCGAAGGGATGGGTGAAGTCATCAAGTACGGTCTCATCCAAGATACGGAACTTTGGGAAGAATTGGAAGCCATGGATGGTTCTGTCCAGAGTATTTTAGAGCATGCAGAGAGCATCATTTCCCATTCCTGCCTGGTGAAGCGAGACCATGTTGTGGCAGACGAGCTGGACAATGGCATTCGACTCTATCTCAACTTTGGGCATACTATTGGACATGCTATTGAAGCGACAGCTGGTTATGGGCAGGTTATGCATGGAGAAGCCGTCAGTATGGGCATGGTGCAGCTCTCCCGAGTTGCAGAAGAAAAGGGCTTGATGCCAAAAGGAATCAGCCAACAAATCGAAGAAATGTGCCGGAAATTTGGCCTTCCGGTGACCTATGAGAACTGGGATAAAGAAGCCCTTTATCAAGCCTTGACCCATGACAAAAAAGCGCGTGGGACGAACTTGAAATTAGTAATTGTTCCAGAGTTGGGGCAAGCTGCGATTCATCAAATCCCTCTTCAAGAAATGAAGGACTTTTTAGAAAGAAAGGAATAAGGTTGTATGAGATATTTAACAGCAGGAGAGTCCCATGGGCCTCGATTAACAGCCATCATCGAGGGGGTTCCGGCAGGCCTTCCTTTATCTGAAGAGGATATTAATAAAGAGCTCAAACGTCGACAAGGTGGCTATGGTCGAGGTGCTCGGATGAAAATTGAGAGTGACCGGGTCGAGATCACATCAGGGGTCCGTCATGGCTTGACCATGGGAGGTCCGATTACTCTGAACGTGACCAATCTGGATCACCAAAAATGGCTGGAGATCATGAATGTAGCACCGGTCGAAGAGAAAAAGAAAAATCTGCGTAAGATCACCAAGCCACGTCCTGGTCATGCCGATCTAGTCGGAGGGATGAAATACCGTTTTGACGATCTTCGTAATTCGCTCGAACGTTCTTCTGCCCGTGAGACGACCATGCGTGTAGCCGTTGGTGCAGTTGCTAAACGGATTTTAGAAGAGATCGGCCTTGAAGTAGCCAGCCACATTGTTAATTTTGGGGGAATCGAGATTGCAATTCCCGAGAATCTAACTGTTTCAGAAATCAAGGAAAAGGCAGGTCAGTCGGAAGTTTCGATCGTTGTACCAGAACAAGAAGAAGCTGTTAAGGCCTACATTGACCAAGTGAAAAAAGATGGCGATACCATCGGGGGAATTGTGGAAACCTTGGTTGGTGGTGTGCCTGTTGGACTAGGATCTTATGTGCAATGGGACAAGAAATTGGATGCCAAAATCGCTCAAGGAGTGGTCTCTATCAATGCCTTTAAGGGTGTTGAGTTTGGTCTTGGTTTTGACGCAGGTCGCCTAAAAGGTAGTCAAGTCATGGATGAGATCATCTGGTCTCAGGACACTGGCTATACCCGTCGCACCAATAATCTTGGTGGTTTTGAAGGGGGCATGACCAATGGTGAGCCCATTCTGGTTCGTGGCGTCATGAAGCCTATTCCGACCCTCTACAAACCTTTGATGAGTGTGGATATTGAAACCCATGAGCCTTATAAGGCAACAGTTGAGCGCAGCGACCCAACAGCTCTGCCAGCTGCAGGTGTGGTAATGGAAGCAGTGGTCGCAACGGTTCTTGCTACAGAAGTGCTTGAAAAATTCTCATCCGATAACTTGGAAGAATTGAAAGAAGCCGTTGCTAAGCACCGGGATTTTACAAAGAATTTTTAAGAGAAAGAGTTTTCCTTTGGAGAAGAAAGTTGTATATATTGCAGGCTTGGGCTTAATTGGTGCATCCCTCGCGCTGGGCATTAAGAGGGCCCACCCACATTTGACCGTTCTAGGTTACAATCGTAGTGAACCCTCTCGAACCATCGCCCTTGAAAGAGGAATGGTGGATCAGGTGACGGATGATTTCGCAGCCTTTGCCCCTTTAGCAGATATCATTATTTTGGCCCTTCCCATCAAGCAAACCAAATCTTACTTAGAAACCTTAGCAGGCCTTAATTTGAAAGACCAGGTACTGGTGACAGATGCAGGCTCTACCAAGGCAGAAATTGTCGCACAAGCTGAAAAAGTGTTTACAGACAAGGCTGTTCGCTTTGTGGGAGGGCCCCCCATGGCTGGTAGTCACAAGACAGGTGCTGCCGCAGCAGATGCAACCTTATTTGAAAATGCCTATTATATTTTTACTCCTTCTAGCTTGACGACAGGAGGTGCTATGGAAGAGTTGAAAGAGCTTCTGAGTGGATTGGGATCCCGCTTTATTGAAATCGATGCCGAGGAACACGATCGGGTGACTTCCCAGATCAGCCATTTTCCTCATATTTTAGCTTCGACTCTGGTCGAGCAGGCTGTAGCTTATGGGGAAGATCATGAAATGACCCGCCGTTTTGCGGCTGGTGGCTTTCGGGATATGACACGAATTGCGGAAAGTGAGCCAGGCATGTGGACTTCAATTCTCTTGTCCAACCCTCAAGCGATATTAGAGCGGATTGCAGATTTCAAAGAGCGTTTGGATCAAGTGGCCGAGACCATTCAAGCAGATAACGAAGAGGCCATTTGGTCCTTTTTCCAAGAAGGTCGCAAGCACCGAAAAGAAATGCAAATCCATCAGCGTGCTGGACGCGATAGTGCCTATGATCTCTTTATCGATGTCCCCGATCAGGAAGGTGTGATCCTCGAAATCTTACAACTCCTACAAGGGATTTCCTTGGTTAATATTCACATCAATGAAGAGAATCGGGAAGATATCCACGGGATTTTGCAGCTGACCTTTAAAAATGCAGAGGATCAAGAGCGAGCTCAAACATTGATCAGCCAGGCGACATCTTATACCGTTCTTGCTCGCTAGGTCTAAAGTAGGATTTGCGTCAACATGACTGCTTCATTTTAGGAATATTGAAGAAAAAGCAGTATAATAGAAGTATCTTATCAGTAAAGGAGCCAATAAAATGGCAAATATTTATGATGTAGCAAATGAACTCTCTCGGACCCTTCGAGACCTTCCTGAATACAAGGCTGTCGTAGAAAGCAAGCAAGCGATCGAGGCAAATCCGGAAGCGAAAACCTTGTTTGACGAATACGTCGCTTTTCAAAATCAACTGCAAGTCTTGATGCAATCCGGTCAACTTCCAACAGAAGCTGTGCAACAAGAAATGAAGGACTATATGGAAAAAATCCAAGCAAGTCCGATTGTGAATGAATTTTTCACTAAACAACAGCAATTGTCTATTTATCTTGCAGATCTTGAAAAGATTATCTTTGAGCCGATTCAAGATTTATACAAATAAGAACCACTACCAGAGTTGTCATTTCGACTCTGGTATTTTCGTTCGCCACTAGAAGAAAAGAGGCTCAAAAAAAGCTAGGAAACATTCGTTTTTTGTTCCAAATTTTTGATCAAAAATTGAATTCATGTCCTATTTATGATAGAATATGTGGAAAAGCACTCTGGAGATGGCAATGAAATTAAGAACCAATAGCAAGGGTCTAAAGGGAACCATTCGAGTCCCTGGTGACAAATCCATCAGTCACCGATCCATTATTTTTGGAAGTCTTGCAAAGGGCGAAACCAAGGTCTATGATATCTTGCGAGGCGAAGATGTGCTTTCTACCATCCAGGTGTTTCGAGACTTGGGAGTTTCTATCCAAGATGATGGGGATGTGATTCGGATTCAAGGAGTAGGCTTTCAAGGTCTTCAAGCTCCGACGGTTCCCCTTGATATGGGCAATTCAGGAACGTCTATTCGTTTGATCTCAGGTGTACTAGCAGGTCAGGATTTTGCAGTGACCATGGTTGGAGACGACAGTCTTTCCAAACGGCCCATGGATCGTGTCGCGATCCCACTGCGTCAGATGGGAGTTGAGATTGCTGGTCAGGGAGATCGCGATTGCCCACCTTTACATGAAAAAGGGACCCGTCAGCTCCAACCGATTCATTACCGTTTGCCAGTGGCATCGGCTCAAGTCAAGTCTGCTCTCATTTTTGCCGCTCTACAAGCTGAAGGTGAATCGACGATTATCGAGAAGGAAAAGACGCGTGACCATACGGAGGATATGATTCGCCAATTTGGTGGAGAGATCCAGGTAGACGGAAAAACTATCCACATCCAGGGTGGACAAGAGTTCCAAGGTCAAACAGTCATTGTTCCTGGAGATATTTCCAGTGCGGCCTTTTGGTTAGTGGCTGGACTCATCCTTCCAGATAGTGTGATCAAGATTGAAAATGTTGGCATCAACCAAACGCGGACAGGGATTCTTGATGTGATCCAGGAAATGGGGGGAGATCTCACTGTTGAGGATTGTGATGAAAAAGCTGTCTCGGCAAGTCTTACTGTCAAGACTTCGTCCTTAAAAGGGATTCGGATTGATGGGGAGTTGATTCCACGCTTAATTGATGAATTGCCGATTATTGCCTTACTTGCGACACAAGCCAATGGTCAGACTGTGATTGCGGATGCTGAAGAGCTTCGTGTGAAAGAAACGGACCGCATCCAGGTCGTAGCAGATAGCCTCAATGCCATGGGAGCCAATGTTGTGCCAACGGAAGACGGTATGATCATCACTGGTCCGACTCCCTTACATGGAGCTGACTTAGAGACTTTTGGAGACCACAGGATTGGGATGATGGCTGCCATTGCTGCCTTATTGGTGAGAGATGGAAATGTGGTGCTGGATCGAGCAGAGGCCATCAACACCAGTTACCCTAGCTTTTTTGAAGATTTGGAGACCTTACTGCATGGCTAAAATTTTACTTGGTTTTATGGGAACAGGTAAAACGACTGTTGGTCGCATTCTTGATCCAAAGTTCCATGATATGGATGAATTAATTGTTGAAGAGATCGGTATGTCGATCAATGACTATTTCGCAGTGGAAGGAGAAGCTGCCTTTCGACGTCGTGAGGCTGAAATGCTGGAGCGTTTATTGGAAAATGAAGCGGCTATTATTTCTCCTGGAGGCGGGATTGTGGTCAATCCTCATAACCGTGCGCTCTTGGAAAAAAATCCTCACAACATTTATCTGCGGGTAGATTTTGAAACCTTGTACAGACGGATTCAAAATGACAAAGCCATGCAACGTCCCCTCTTTTTAAACCACACCAAAGAAGAATTCAAGAAGATTTTTGATGGTCGTTTGCCTTTGTATGAGGATATTGCTACCCATATTGTGGATGTCGAGGACAAAACACCTGAAGAAATTGCGGAGATCATTCGATGCTTGTAGGCTATCTTGGTCCCAAGGGATCTTTTACCCATGATGTGGCCACTCATAGCTTTCCGACTTCTGAACGCATCGCCTATCGGACGATCACAGATGTCATCAAGGCTTATGAGAATCAAGAGATCGATCTTGCAGTCGTCCCAGTTGAAAACTCGATTGAAGGCAGTGTCCATGAGACCATTGATTACCTCTTTCATCAAGGGACGATTCAGGCCGTTGCAGAAGTGGTCTATCCCATCAAGCAACAGCTCTTGGTGGCTAGAAAAGACCGCCCCATTCGAACGGTCTATTCGCATCCACAGGCCTTGGCCCAAGGGAAGGCTTTTCTAAGGGCCCATTATCCGGATGTGGCCATGGAAATGACGGCTTCAACAGCCTATGCAGCCCGCTATGTAGCAGAGCATCCAGACATGGAAATTGCAGCGATTGCCCCTCTGGCAGCGGCCAGTGAGTACGGCTTGGAAGTCCAGGCCAAAGACATCCAAGAAATCGAGGACAATTATACACGTTTTTGGATTTTAGGGACCAAAGAGCCCTTGATTTCAGAAACTTTGAATCTTTCGAGTCAAAAGATTAGCTTGGCTTTAACCTTACCAAGCAATCTGGCAGGAGCCCTCTATAAGGGTTTGTCCACCTTTGCTTGGCGGGGAATCAATTTAACCAAGATTGAAAGTCGCCCCCTAAAAACAGCTTTAGGAGAGTACTTTTTCATTATTGACCTCCTAAATGAAGCGCCTGATCTAGTGCAGTTTGCCTATCAAGAATTAGACAGTCTGGGCATTCAGACAAAAGTCTTGGGTCAGTATCAGGTCTATACCTTAAAAGATAACGGAATGGAGAAAAGATGAGTAACGAATCCAACTTTCTATCTCACCATGAGCGAAAGCGATTAGAGTACTTATACTCAAATTTTCATTATTTGAATGAACGAGAACAACTAGAATACAATTATCTGCTCCAAAAAAGCCAAGGAGCTTATGAGGAAGCAGAAGCCCTTCGACCTGAAGTAGTTGCTACTGAAGAAGTGCAAGGGGAGATTGCTGAACCGATTGGGGATCTCCCTGTTTACCAATCACGTAGCAGAAAAACAAAGAAAAAAGCAGTTGCTGCGACGAGCGATATACCTAAGAAACCACGAAAAAAGATCCGCGTCAAGCGGATTCTCAAGTGGCTTGCTCTCTTTTTCTTGCTCATTATCGGTGGCATGGTCTTCATGTTTGTGAAAGGCCTGAACAGTAAGCCGACAGGTCCAGATGCCAAACCAGCTGTCGTTGAGAAATTTAACGGCAAGAAGTCGCGAGATGGGGTCAATATCCTGATTTTGGGGACAGATGGTCGGATCGGTGAGAAATCGGACGAGACCCGGACAGACTCCATCATGGTGGTCAATGTCAATAACAAAGAAGGTAAGATCAAGATGGTCAGCTTCATGCGGGATACATTGGTCCATATCGATGGTGTCAGCCAGCAAAATATTCCTGAATATGATGGCTACTACGACCAGAAGCTTAATGCAGCCTTCACCATCGGGGAGCAAAATAACAACCAAGGGGCTGAATTGGTGCGTCAGATGCTCAAAGACAACTTTGACATTGACATCCAATATTATGCCATGGTCGATTTCAAGACCTTTGCGACAGCGATCGATACGCTCTTCCCAAATGGGGTCGAGATGAATGCGCAATTTTCAACGGTTGATGGCGAAAAGGTCAGTGAAGTAGAAGTACCAGATGATTTGAACATGAAAGACGGTGTCGTTCCGCAACAAACCATCAAGGTTGGAAAGCAACGGATGGATGGCCGGACTCTTCTCAATTACTCGCGTTTCCGTAAGGACGATGAAGGGGACTTTGGCCGGACCCGTCGCCAGCAAGAGGTCATGTCTGCTATCATGCATCAGATCAAGGATCCAACCAAACTCTTTACGGGATCAGAAGCCCTCGGGAAAGTCTTTGCTATGACGTCTACCAATGTTCCTTTCTCCTTCCTATTGACTAATGGACTTGGCCTAGTCGGTAGTGCTGGAAAAGGAATTGAACGAGTGACCATCCCAGAAAATGGGGATTGGGTCGATGCCTACGATATGTACGGTGGCCAAGGCTTGCTCGTCGATTTCGATGCATATAAAAAGAAATTGTACCAAATGGGACTGAGATGATATAATAAGGGGATAGGAGTTTTGGACTCCACCCCTTTTAATTTGTAGAAAGATAGAACACCATGTTAAAGAAAAATGAAATTGTAACCGTTGAGATTGTCGATTTGACCCATGAAGGAGCAGGAGTGGCTAAGGTCGATGGCCTGGTCTTTTTTGTGGAGAATGCCCTGCCAGGAGAAGTTATCCGCATGCGCGTGCTTAAAGTCAACAAAAAGATTGGCTACGGAAAAGTAGAGGAGTACTTAGAAAAATCTCCTCATCGTAATGAAGAGCTTGATCTTGCCTATTTACGAAGCGGAATCGCCGATTTGGGCCACCTAGCTTATCCGGAGCAACTGAAATTCAAGGCAAAACAAGTCAAGGATAGCCTCTACAAGATGGCGGGAATCACTGATATGGAAGTGCCCCTGACCTTGGGAATGGACCATCCTGTCCAGTATCGCAACAAGGCCCAAGTCCCTGTCCGTCGTGTCAATGGTCAGGTAGAGACAGGCTTCTTTCGGAAGAACTCTCATGATTTGATGCCGATTGAAGACTTTTATATCCAAGATCCAGTCATTGATCAAGTGGTCTTGGCGCTTAGGGATTTGATTCGTCGGTTTGACCTCAAGCCTTATGATGAGAAGGAACAGTCTGGCTTGATTCGGAACCTTGTGGTTCGTCGAGGACATCATTCTGGAGAAATCATGGTCATTTTGGTCACCACTCGTCCTAAGGTGTTTCGTGTGGACCAGTTGATCGAGCAGCTGATCAAGCAATTCCCAGCTATCAAATCTGTTATGCAAAATATCAACGACCAGAATACCAATGCTATTTTCGGGAAAGAATGGCGGGTTCTCTATGGTCAAGATTACATTACGGACCAAATGTTGGGCAATAGCTTCCAAATCTCGGGACCAGCCTTTTACCAGGTCAATACCGAAATGGCAGAGAAGCTCTATCAAACAGCTATTGACTTTGCGGACTTAAGAGAAGATGACGTCGTGATTGATGCCTACTCAGGAATTGGGACCATTGGCTTGTCAGTTGCTAAGCATGTCAAGGAAGTCTATGGGGTAGAAGTCATTCCAGAAGCTGTAGAAAATAGCCAGAAGAATGCTAGTATAAATGGCATTACCAATGCCCACTATGTCTGTGACACAGCTGAAAATGCCATGAAGACTTGGCTCAAGGAAGGCATTCAGCCAACTGTCATCTTGGTCGACCCACCACGCAAGGGCTTGACCGAAAGCTTTATCAAAGCAAGCGCCCAAACAGGAGCTGACCGCATTGCCTATATCTCTTGTAATGTCGCGACCATGGCGCGTGATATCAAACTCTACCAAGAGTTAGGCTATGAATTGAAGAAAGTCCAGCCGGTGGATTTATTTCCACAAACGCATCACGTAGAATGTGTAAGCTTGTTAGTAAAACGCAACTAAACCTCAAAAGGTTCACTGAACCTTTTGAGTCCCACAAACACATCACGTCGAATGTGTAAGTTTGTTAGTGAAACGTAGCTAATCCTCAAAAGGTTTCCCAAACCTTTTGAGTCCACAAACGCACCATGTTGAGGCGGTATCACTGCTTGTATGAGCTAAGACTTCAGCGAAGTAGAAGTAAATGATCTCCCATGCGATAGGACTCGTAGAATGAGTAGGGAAACCGACGAAATGATAAAGCAAGTCCGAACCGCTGAGTGCGTGGCTCTTCTCTTCCGATCTGAGACAGCGAAAAGTAGAAGGGGTTGGTATTGGTATCAATCAATGAGTAACAAAGTAACAGCATGATTCGAAACATTTGCTTGTAATTTGTGGAGGAACATCAATATGGATGGAATAACAAAAGATTCTATAAAAACGGCTAAACTAATGAAACAATTATGGCCCCAATTGACGGATAAAGAAGCTATTGATGAAGTAAAAAAATATACGAATGGCAAAAATACTGCAATCTTTACTGAAGTTGAAGGTGACACAATTGTAGGTCTAGCACTATGTTCACTCAGATTTGATTATGTTGAAGGTTGTAAATATAGTCCTGTTGGATTCTTAGAAGGGATTATTGTCGACGAGGAATATCGTTTAAAGGATATTGCTAAAAATCTCTGTACAAAATGTGAGGAATGGGCGAAAAATAAAGGATGTAAGGAATTTGCAAGTGACTGTACTTTAACGAATACGGATTCTATAAGATTTCATCTCAATATTGGATTTCAGGAGGCAAATAGAATTATTCATTTTAAGAAGAAATTATAATTTCAGAACGTGGTCAAAATTTATGTATCTTTAGAAAGTGTGAAAGATTGGAAGAACAAATTTTTTTGATGGGTGGAAATCCGCCGATAATGAACCATACAATTGTTAATAAAATTGTGTCATCAAGGAAGATCGAAAGAATTGTCATTTTTACAGTTTATCGAGAAAATTGGCAACCCTATATGAAAAAGTACACGGAAGTTTTCCAAAGTCAATTTCCTAATCTAAACACTGATTACTTACTCTTGGACACTGAGCAGATTGATTTTGATAACTATCTAGATGCTGATGTCATCATCATCGGTGGTGGAAATACGGAAAAGTATTTAGCTACTTACGTCAATCAGCAGTTCAAAAATTATATCGATCGTATGCTGAATAAAGGGGCGAAAGTTATGGGATTTTCTGCAGGAGCCCTATTATTAGGAGAAAAAGTCTATGTTTCACCTAATGATAATTCAGATCATCAGATAAAGATAAAAAATGGATTAGGACTCTTTAGTCAGTTTTTAATTAGTGTCCATTATGATTCCTGAAATGATAAAGCTAATAAGGATAGAGCTGAAGAACTCGTTAATGTTCCCATAATTCCATTAAATGATCATTCCTGTCTTGTACTAGATAAACTTGGAAACATTATTGAGAAAATTGACTAGTTTTCATAATGTAAATCTGGATCTAGGAAATTAAAGTGTAGACGAACTGGATGGGTTACTAGTTAAAGCTGCAAGAAGTGTTGGAAGGTGAATCGGAGAGTGCTTGATGAATTTTATTAGTAAGATAGGCATAAATAAAGGCTGGTCAGATGATAAAAAATATTGTGTGACAGATCAAAATCAGCAAAACTATTTCTTGCGTGTTTCTGATAAGGATAAGTTAGATTCTAAAAAATTTGAATTTGATATGATGGAGAAAGTGGCTTCTCTTGGAGTTCCGATGTGTAAACCGATTAGCATAGAACTCTGCGATGACAAAGTAAATTCTTTACACGAATGGATTGACGGAAAAGATGCAAGAGAAACCATTTTAACTTTTTCGAAAGAACAACAATATACTTATGGAGTAGAAGCAGGAAGTATCCTTCGAAAAATTCATTCACTTCCTGTTACAGAAGTTCGTGAAGATTGGGAAAGTTTTTTTAATCGAAAAATTGATGATAAAATCTCCAAATACAAAGAATGTCCCGTCCAATATGAAAATGGTCAGATCTTTATTGATTTTTTAAATGCAAATCGAGAATTGTTGAAAGATAGACCTCAGGTTTTCCAACATGGAGATTATCATATAGGGAATTTCATGATTGGTGAAGATCGTAAAATTTATGTCATTGACTTTGATCGATTTGATCTTGGAGATCCTTGGGAGGAATTCAATCGGATTGTATGGTCTGCTCAAGTCTCTCCCTCTTTTGCATCTGGTATGATAGATGGATATTTTGATGGTAAGGTTCCAGATTTATTTTGGAAGCTTCTCGCTATCTATATTATAAATAACATAGTGGGATCTCTACCTTGGGCTGTCCCTTATGGAACTGAAGAAATAGCAGTCATGCAACATCAAGCTAAGGAAATTTTGGAATGGTACGATGATATGAAGCAAATCATTCCTAGTTGGTACTTGTACAAGAAGAAGACTGAATAATAAAAGAGTTTAAATATCAATTTGAAGAAATGTCAGGATTATTTGCTCAATTTCAAATATATCTAACTATCTTTAAAACAGATGATTTTTATCACTACGAGTTAAAGTCTTACGGTAAGGAGTTTAAACATGAAATTCCATGAATTTGGGGATAAGAATTTACCTCCTATCCTGCTCATACACGGTGGCGGTAGTTCTTGGTGGAATTATCTTCGTCAAGCACGAATCATGTCGAAAAAATACCGTGTTATTTTACCTACTTTGAATGGCCACGGCGAAGAATATCAACTCGATTATGTTTCTACTGAAGATTCTGCCTTGGAAATCTTGGACTATATCAAAGAGAATTGTGGTGGAAAATTGTTTGCGATCGGTGGTGTCTCACTTGGTGGCCAAATTGCTATGGAGCTTTTGTCAATAGACAGCGATATAGCAGAGAAAGCCATCATAGATGGAAGTCTCTGTATTCCTCAACCAAGGTTAGCTAAAATCAGCATTTTTCTAGTCACTCTATTTGGCAAACTGATGTTTAGTAAATTCTCTTGTAAACTCCAGTTAAGCATGATGAACAAACTCTATCCTAAACTTGCTTATCCAGAGGAACTAAAGGCTTATTATTTGGAGGATCTGCCAAGGACACCTATCAAAACATTAGTGACCATTTACAAAACCTATATGGGGCGTTACAAACTGAAGGATACGATTTCTGCTAGCAAGGCGCAGATTCTGTATATTTATGGTGAAAAAGAATTGAACTGCGTGAAAGCATCGGCTAAATTATTTCAACAACTGCATCCAAATACGATCTTGTATGAAGCAAAGGGCTATAATCATGGCTATTTGTCAGCATACCTACCACAAGAGTGGATTGATTTGGTGGAGCCGTTTTTAAAGAGCGATTCACTGGAAATGTTTAATGAATCTGATATGTAATAAGGAGGTATCTTATGCTAGGAACAATAGTAGGAGACATTGTTGGTTCGGTTTATGAATGGGGCAACATTAAAACAAAAGACTTTCCATTATTTCGTGACGATTGTTTTTTTACTGATGATACGGTAAGTCCGAACCGCTGAATGTGTAAGCTTGTTAGCGAAACGTAGCTAATCCTCAGAATAAAGAATCTAAAACTCCATTATTTAGAAATGAAAACCTAAACTGTTTTTAAGGAGGTGTTATATTGATAGAAAGCAGACCTGAGTTTGAAAAAATCACATCCTTTGATGAGTTTAATAAATACTATTGGTATCGGGATGAACTTTCACAGATATGCAAGTCATTAGGGCTTGAATATAGAGGGACCAAACAGGAACTTAATCATATTATTGAGCAGTACTTTAAGGGTAATTTGATTAAAAAATCATCAATAAAAAGGAAAAAGAAACAAGTAGAAGTCGTTACCTTAAATACGCCCTTACTTGAATGTGGATTCTCCTTTAATGCACACTTTAGGGAATATTTCTCAACTTTAACAGATGTTTCGCCCTTTAAGTTTACTGCCGATATGGCTACTGCTTGGAGAAAAGTAAAAAGCGACAATGATTTGAGTTTCACAATCCAAGATATGCTAAAAGTTTATTATGGAAATTCAGATTATGCCAAGTATGATCATTCGGTTTGTCAATGGAACCAATTTTTAAAGGACTTCTGTGCAGACGAAAATAGTGGCAACTACTCGAATAAACTAAAAGTAGCTTCTATTCTTTGGAAAGAAGTTAGAAATTCAAGTAATGAAAAAATTTATTCAAAGAGTCTTTTGACCGAATATGTTGATAAAATAAAAGAGTATGGCAAGTAGAAATGTCAGTCTCAACCAATAGTTTGTAAGGAGGAATCTTATGCTAGGAGCAATAGTTGGAGACATTGTTGGTTCAGTTTATGAATGGAACAATATTAAAACCAAGGACTTTCCATTATTTCGTGAGGATTGTTTTTTCACGGACGATACGGTTATGACCTGTGCTGTTGCTGAAGCCATCATGAACGGTGGTCAGAAGGATGACTTTATTGACGCCATGAAAAAATATGGTAGGATGTATCCCGATGCTGGGTACGGGCCTAGGTTTAATACATGGATTCAAAGCAATGATTGCTCCCCTTATAATAGCTTTGGCAATGGCTCAGCCATGCGTGTTTCTCCTTGTGCTTGGGTCATGGATTGTAGTTTCTGTGCCAGAACAGGAGCTTGGCCGTCCAGAAGAGCTCTTGCACGACTTTCTGCAGAGGTGACTCATAACCATCCAGAAGGGGTCAAGGGAGCTATGGCGACGTCTGATGCTATCTTTATGTGTCGTTATTACTTTGGAGGTTACAGTGGCGACTATGGAAAACCAATCAACGATAACCCTACAGAGTGCAAGAGACTCATCAAGGAATACATAGAGCAAGAGTATGGATATAATCTTTCTCAAACACTAGATGAAATTCGTCCTACTTATCGTTTCAATGAAACTTGTCAGGATACGGTACCTCAAGCTATCATTGCTTTTCTTGAAAGTACAGATTTTGAAGATGCAATTCGAAATGCCATCTCTCTTGGAGGGGATAGTGATACTCTTGCTGCTATCACAGGGAGTATAGCAGAAGCAGCTTATGGCATACCTGATTGGATTATGGAGATGGCCTATACATATCTTGATGAGCCCTTAAAGGATGTCCTCAGACGATGGGAGCAAGAAGTTTCAATAACATAACAGAGATTAGATAAAGACAACCAAAAACACTAAAGCGACGAGATATGTAACAATCTCGTCGCTTTTGCTTAAAAGTTAATGTTGCCATGGATTTATTCAGACACCTAGTTAGATTTTTGCCGATTCAAGAGGAGGATACAAGTCATTACTGAGATACAGGATACAAGAATCAGATACCAAAGATTTTCAAGATCAAAACCATGATCTAGCATCAAGCGGTATCCCCAAGAAGCGGGGGAAAGACGCCCTATTGCTTGAAGAAAACCAGGTAGTAAGTTGCTAGGAAACATGATTCCTGAGAGCATAATTGAGGGTAAAAAGACAAGTTGCGCTATCATGGTAAGCTTTGCTTGATTTTTTACAGTAAGGCCCAGTATACTTCCGATACTTAACGATACGAAAATGTAGATTGCCAGTGCGAGAAAGAATAGGGGAAGTTGATTCGGTAGACTTGCTTTAAATAAAATTGGAGCAAGTAGTAGGATCACTATGCAGGTCATTATCAAATGAACAAAGGCAGAGAGAAGCATGGTCACCAATCCTAAGTGAATAGGCACACCATTTGCTTTATAAATCTTTTTTATGTCGCTTCCGTATGTTTCAATCAAGGAAGGTGGTAAGCCGAGAAAGGCTCCCATGGAAACACTCATGACAATCATTGACTGTATGAGTGTGCTTTCCATATCAGGTATAACGGAAGTAAAAATACCACCCATGAGAAGAAAGAAAATAAGCGGTACAATATAGTAAGCAACCAGGAGAGACTTACTTCGTATGTCCAATTTCCACTGTAATGCTAGGCTATATAAAAAACCATTCATTCCGATCCCCTCCTTGCCATTTCGATGAAATGCTGCTCCAGTGTGCCACGATCCACCTTAATATCCAGTATTTGGATATGTTTCTGTTTGCATTCTTCCAATAATGAAATCAAAGTGTCCTCGATCGTATCTGTTTCAAAAGATTTCTCTCCGTCCTGGGTCTTTAAATGGATGAAATATTTTCTTCCCAACCTGTCTGTCAGTTCTGAAGGAGTACCACAAAAGACAATCTTTCCACTATTCAAAATAGCAATGCGGTCACATAAGGTTTCAACTTCGGCCATATCGTGGCTTGCCAAAACAATTGTCTTGCCCTGTGATTTGAGCTTTCGGATTTGTTCATGGAGGGATAGTCTTCCTTCAACATCAAGTCCCGCTGTCGGTTCATCGAGAAAAATAATATCTGGATTACTGATAAGTGCAAGAGCAAGATGTAATCTTCTTTTTTGACCGGTGGATAATTCTATGTATTGCGACTCCTTCATTTCTTTTATGCCAAGGGCCTTTAGCATAGCATCATCAATGTATGTATGATTCCATTTTGCAAAGAGCTTTATGGCTTCCATTGGTTTGATGTGGGCGGGTAGAGAGGAGGACTGTAGTTGAATTCCGGTTTTCCCGTTTACAACGATAGTGCCTTCGTCATATTTTCTCAGACCTTCGATACATTCAAGCGTGGTTGTTTTACCAGCTCCGTTCACTCCGAGCAGAGCAAAGATTTCTCCTTGTTTGATTTGAAAATCGAGACCTCTAAGAACCATATTGCTACCATAACTTTTCTTTAATCCAGAAACCTCTATTGCGTCTTTCATGGTTCTACCTCCTCAAAGGGATTGGTTCCAAGCCTTGAAAAATAGACTTGTAAAGCAGGCCCTAAATAATCATTAACGATTTTTTGCTTTTCTTCCCAAGCGTTTGTAGCGATGCCAATATTCCCGACCTCCATCAACTTCGGAAGCATGCTCATATCACCATTTGTAAACTCCATAATCAAGCCCCAGTATTCTTTCACAACCTGTTGGCTTTGTTCGCTTTCAGCTGGTACGTCTTCTTTTTGAAGCTCTACGATTTGATCATTTAGGCGGTTCAATCTGTCCATAAAGTCTAGTCCGCTTTTCTTGTCAAATCGACTGCGTATCTGGTCGAGCGTATCATCATCAAAGCGCTTGATAAGAGAGTAGGAGTCATTCTTCATCTGTAGATTGACGATGATGTCTGCATACTTCTTAAAATTGACTGTCTGTATTTGTAAAACTTCTGCCTTTAACTGCTCTATTGCGACCAAAGAATCCTTAAGTTGTTCCATATTTTTACGAAGAACATCTGCCTGCTCTGTAAGAGCCTTAGCAACATCATCAGGTGTTTTCAAAGAGATCAAACGCCCCTTTATATCCTTGAGAGAAAAACCTATTGATTTTAAAGACAATATCTGATGGAGTAGCACTAAGTCTTTATCGGTATAAAGCCTGCGACCTCCCTCACTTTCTGCCGATGGGGAAAGCACCCCTTCTTTATCATAGTATTGTAAAGTACGGACGGTAACCCCCATTTTCTTAGCAAGTTGCCCAACTGTCATAAATCCTTCCGGAATTGCTCTATATTTAGTCATCATTACCCTTCTCCTCATACCTATTATACATCGTTACGTAAGGTCATGAACAAGATTATTTTAAAAAAATTTGCTTGACAAAAACTTTTTCATTTTCGAGAAAAGAAAGAGAGGTCATAGAAAAAAAGAAGCATGTGACAAAATAAGTCCAAAATATTGACATAATTCCTAGCCTTTAGAGTATTATTTATGGGTATGTGTCGTGATTTAGAAAAGAAAAGTATAATTACAAGATGATCAATAGCAAACACAAGAGGCTGGGACAAAAGTCCTAGCCTCTCAATTATCTTTGCATTCTCGAGCAAGACGCAGTGGTTAAGTGGGCTCTACTACGCTGATTTCATCAGCTTTTACAGCCCTACTCAACTGTGCGGAGGTGGGACGACGAAATCGAATTCTAACGAATTACCGATTTCTGTCCCACTCTCTTTTTCAGTTTAAAACTATTTGTCATCTGTTATAAACTCAGCTCTCTTATCTAGTCTATCTTTTATAAGGTGAAAGAAGAATCCATTTTTTACTTGCTTCCCTTCTCTATCTTATGGTAGCATGTATATACAAATTGTATGTACAAAGGAGAGGTAGAAATGGCAAACACGAAAGCAGTGAATTTTCGGGCAGATGCGATATTTTACCAGAAAACAAAAGAGATGCTTGCGGATCAAAAAATTTCTGTGTCAGATGTCCTGAATGCGGCACTTCGAAAAATTGCCAACGGGACTGTGGATCCAGAAGAATTTGTTTCGAGTGATTTGCAGAACGCGCAGTATCAAGTAGCCTTTGAAGATTTGAAGAAGGAGATTTTAGTGGGGCACCAGGAAATCGCTCAAGGAAAAGTTACTTCTGTAGCCGATGTGAGAAAGGAATTTGGTCTTGACTAAGTTGAAGCGCTATCAGGTCTTTCTTGCAGATCAGGCTAAGCAGGACTTGCGTGACATTCACGACTATATTCTTGTGAATTTTTATAGCAAGCAAGCTGCAGATGGAAAAGTTGATTTGCTATTAAGTGCTCTTGAGACCCTAGAACTGTTTCCAGAAGCCTGTCCTCTGGTATCAAGCCGGGGCTATGGTGAGATGACGAATGATGGAAAACCCTATCGTTATATGCCAATAGAGAACTATCTCGCATTTTATTATATGGAGAAGCATACAGTGTATGTTGCTCGTATCCTCAGTGCAAAGCAGGATTTGGTCAAGATTTTTTATAAGTAGATTGAAGGACTTTGTGTTTAAAAGAGAGTAATAAGGAAATATGAAAAAATTTAAATGGCTTTTATGGATAATGTTTGCAGGAATTGCTCTGTATACTTTAGCATTCCTTAATGGATTTGGTGGTGAAACCATTCCCAAAAACAGAACAAAGGAACAGTACGAATTTGAAAAAACGTTTGAACCTTTGTTTAAATTTTTGGAGCAAGATAAGAAGGAGTTTACAGGATTAAAGGCATACACTAGTAGAGTTTATATAAAAAATCAAGATGAAGTAAAAAAATACGAAGTAGATTTAGATATCACTCAATCTGATATTAAAGGTGATTATACAATAACACTTGGCGAGGATAACAAAACTGTTCCGGTTACATATTCTAATGGGAAGTTAAATTATGGGTCGGAGGTAACTCCTTTATATGATGAAGAAATTCTTAATTTAGTGGTACAAAGAGATTTCTTTACTTCTTTAGATGTAAAGGAGACCTTTAAGAGTGCAGAAACAGAACTTCGTGAGATTGTATATCAGCCAGAAAATAACTCTGACCTCTATAAACATCTAAAAAGCAAATATGATTTACCAGAGGAAACAACATGTATAGTATTAGTAAATCATTCTAGCTCAACTATATATAGAGTAACTATTCAACTAAAATCTAATCAAAAGATTGTGCAAATTAGTAGTGTTATTTTTGAAAAAGAATGAGGTTTCCATGAACGAAATTGAAAAGAGTAATCGCCGAGTTGAAATGTCTGCAGTATTATCGGATGCATTATAAAATTGGAATTGTCACATTTGAAGGTATTCGTGAAATTGAATAAATTCTTTTAACTCAGGGGTAATTTGACTCTGATAAAGTTAGAAAGATAAATATGGATTTAAAATTTAAATATTCGAATATAGCAGTTTTTAGAATCGTTGAGTATAACAATAAAAAATTTATTTTAGATTCTACTTCGATAAAAGGAAAAACCTATTTCTTGGGTTGGCTTCCCAAGAAAGTTACTGCAAATATGGTTGAGTTATCTCCTTCCAATGACAGTTTTGAAATAAGATCTAAAACTCGGTTAGGAACATCTACAATAGCCATTATGGTTCAACCACTGGTCGGTATTTCCTATAGGTTCATGAAAAAGGCGTTTATCAGCTGGGGAGTCAGTCAACAAATTATTTTGAAATTAGGTATATTTGCTTTCTCTATGCTTTTATCCTATCTAATGGCGGTTTGGTATGGAAAACGTGCCAAACGGACATTTGACTCGAGAATTCCTAAAGATAGCAAATCATACTGTCTTGTTTTTGAACCAAAAGGGAAACGAATGATCGATTGGTATATCACAGTAGTGGCCAATATTGTTTGTTTGAGTTTTTTTATCGGAACTAATAATGGAACTGAAGGGGCATTATTGATTGTGAATGGCCTTATATCGTGGTTCGGTTTTGTGATCATGAGAATGCCACAAATCCCAGAGTACTATAAAACCTTATCTTTGATTAAAATTGAGGAGCTTTCAAAAGAAAAATGAATGAGGAACCCCCATGTTAAAATCCAATAAGCTAATCATTTTTTTAATTTCTCTCCCCTTTCTGATGGTCATTGTTTTCTATTCTCTTAGTGAGCATCCTGGATACAGTGATGATGGGAATTTCGTCAGAAATCATGAGGCTGCTATTAAGAGTGAGATCATCGCACACTTAGCCCAGGAAAAGCAGGACATAGAATCTGTGACCTTATTACCAAATACTGCTAGGGGCGAGTATGATAATGGTGGTGATGTGAGTGGACATTACCATATCTATTTTACAGCCTACGTCAATCATAATCGCGAGCGAACGATAAGCGTAGAACTATTCTTCCCAGATGCCAGCATCCCCCCTTTCACCTTGTTTCCTCCCAACCCTTATAAAGACAAGGGCAAAAAGATGTCCAATTGGTTGATGGGAAATATTGAAGTATCGGAAGAAGCTTCTAAATAGAAATAAGAACAAGTAATGATGAATCGAATAGTAGATGATAAGATCACTCTTATCCCTTATTATAGGAATGATGACATCTCCCTTCTTTGGTATCAAGATAGTGAGGTTTGCAAACAAGTGGATAATACTGATCAGATTTACAATCTAACAAAACTTCATAAAATGTATGATTACCTAACTTCACATGGTTCTTGCTATTATATCCAATATGAGGGAGTGTTAGTTGGAGATGTGACACTTCAAGATAATTCAGAGCTTTCTATAGTGATCAGCAAAGAGTATCAGAATTTACAGATCGGAAGACGATGTGTTTCTGAAATGATACAGTTGGCCAAAGAGAAAGAAATGGTTAAGGTAACCGCTCAAATTTATACTTTTAATACTCAAAGTCAAAGAATGTTTTTGGCTTTGGGATTTCAGAAAGTAGATGAAAAGTGGTATGAATATAAGTTGATTTAGAATAGTTGTATATCTCCATATATGTTAAGACTGTAATCTACTGTTTATAAAACAATGTTCATGAAAAATAGAGTTAAAGGATACCTACTGATACATGGACAAGAGGTTTTTTCAGAAATCTAAAAATGAAGAGAACACCAACAGATGATTTTTTGTTGGTGTTCTCTTCATTTGATTTTACGATCTATCTCGCTTTTTTTATGTTTTCAACCAGTTAGACAGACAATTTGTAGGAGAACATTTAAACTCAAAATTTTGTACAGTTAATGAAAGCTTATCCCCATTATAATCTGTTCACAGTTCTATTTCGTATATGCATTGCAATCGGTGTGATGAGCAGGTATAGCAAGGTCAAAATGATAAAAAATCCGATATCGGCATCCAAAAATACATAAACGATATTAAAGCCAAAATGCATGAAAATAGAATAAATCAGATTATTATGTTTTTCCAAAATAATATTCATACAAATAGTAA